>CDTY01049618.1_pt1 | contig 236709 bp, 216 predicted proteins | sample 557731 | NCBI WGS metagenome assembly CDTY01 (sample SAMEA3182101, study PRJEB8094) | gut metagenome | biome: human; feature: gut; material: Stool; isolation source: human stool | place: Canada | collected 2013-02-12
TAAAGTCTGATACCATGATGTCCACCATCGATTATCATCGTAGACTTGATAGAAATAAGTACTCTGAGTGAAAAACACTCCGGCAACATCCAGCTGATAAACAATTCAGATAAAGGTAGCGGCAATACACTCCAGTTGAGTAGTCAAGCTACAGAATAGAATCAAAAGTCCATAGTATCTGAATTGTATTGAACCACGATATTAAAAGAAAGGAAACGTGTGATAATTAACTTCCTAATTATCATACAAGAGAAGTATGAGCATAGCAGAAATTTGTAACAAAATGTATGGAAAGACCATCAGAGAGTGCAGTAACGAACAGGTCTATACGGCACTGCTGGCACTGGTAAAGAAAGTCACGGAAGAAAGAAAAGAAGCGCAGGAGCGGCAGGAAAAAGAAAACGGCAAGAAAGTGTATTACATTTCCGCAGAATTTCTGATTGGAAAGCTGCTGTCAAACAACCTGATTAATCTGGGGCTGTATGAGCAGATTTCGCAGGAATTAGAGGAAAATGGAAAGAATATTGCACAAATCGAAGAAGCCGAGCCGGAGCCGTCACTTGGAAATGGCGGACTGGGACGGCTGGCAGCGTGCTTTTTGGATTCCATTGCCACATTAAACTTAAACGGGGACGGCATTGGCATCAACTATCATCTGGGGCTGTTCCGTCAGGTGTTTGTACAGAATAAGCAGACAGAACAGCCGGATTACTGGATTCAAAAGGAAAGCTGGCTGACAAAGACGGAGGTGCAGTACCCGGTACAGTTTGGCAAATTGTCCGTCATGTCGAGAATGTATGACATTGATGTGACAGGTTACGAGGGCAGGGTCAACAAACTGCATTTATTTGATATCGACACGGTTGATGAAAAAATACCGATGCACGACGGCATTGATTTTGATAAAAATGCGATTGAGAAGAATCTCACGCTCTTTTTGTACCCGGACGACAGCGACAGAGCTGGACAGTTATTACGCATTTACCAGCAGTATTTTATGGTAAGCAACGCCGCACAGTTGATTCTTTCAGAATGCCGCAGGAAATGTGAAAAAGCGGGAAAGACGTTAAAGAATCTGAATGAATTTGCGGTGATTCAGATTAATGATACGCACCCGACAATGGTTATTCCTGAATTAATCCGCATTTTGACAACGCAGAAAGACATTGACGGCAGTGTGATGACGATGCAGGAGGCGGCAGAGGTGGTGACAAAGACGTGTGCATACACAAATCACACGATTCTTGCAGAAGCACTCGAAACATGGCCGCTGGACTATCTTGAGGAGGTTGTGCCGCAGTTAGTTCCGATTATCCGTTATCTTGATGAAAATGTACGCGCCCGTTATACGGATTCTTCCGTTTACATTATTGACGAAAACGACCGCGTGCATATGGCACATATTGATATTCATTATGGTTTCAGTGTAAATGGGGTGGCAAAGCTGCATACGGAGATTTTGATGCAGGAAGAACTGAAATCTTTTTACCGCATTTATCCTGAAAAATTTAACAATAAAACCAACGGCATTACGTTCAGAAGGTGGTTACTGCACTGCAATCAGGCACTGGCCGCCTATATTGAAGAACTGATTGGTGCAGATTTTAAAAAGGAAGCAGGAGAACTTTCACAGCTTATAAAATATGCAGATGATGAAAATGTGATTGCGCGCATGCTTGAAATTAAGGCGGAAAATAAGAAACGTCTTGCTGCATATATGCAGGAAAAATGCGGTGTAAAAATCAATCCGCAGTCGGTCTTTGACATTCAGGTAAAGCGCCTGCATGAGTATAAGCGCCAGCAGATGAACGCACTGTATGTCATTTACAAATATTTTGAGATTAAGACCGGAAATATTCCGGATACTCCGGTTACGGTTATTTTCGGTGCGAAGGCGGCAAAAGCATATACGATTGCAAAAGATATTATTCACTTAATTTTGTGCCTGGGTGAATTGATTGCAAATGACCCGGATGTCAGTCCGTATTTAAAGGTTGTCATGGTGGAAAATTATAATGTGACGATGGCGGAAAAGCTGATTCCGGCGTGCGACATTTCAGAGCAGATTTCGCTGGCTTCCAAGGAAGCTTCCGGAACGGGCAATATGAAATTTATGTTAAACGGTGCACTGACACTCGGAACATTTGACGGTGCAAATGTCGAGATTGCACAGCTTGTCGGCAAAGACAATATCTATACCTTTGGTGCATCCAGTGACGAAGTCATCGCGCATTACAAAAATGCCGATTACTGTGCAAAGGACCTTTATGAAAAGGATGAAATGATAAAAAAATGTGTTGATTTTATCGTTTCAGATGAGTTAAAGCAGTATGGTGATGAAGAAAACTTAGCCCGTCTGCACCATGAAATTATCAGCAAAGACTGGTTCATGACACTGTTGGATTTCAAGGAATATATAAAGGTAAAAGAACAGGCGCTTGCAGACTACAAAGACAGAGCCGCATGGGGCAGAAAAATGCTGATAAACACCGCGATGGCAGGCTTCTTCTCCTCCGACCGCACCATCCGCCAGTACAACACCGATATCTGGAAACTGTAAGCCGGGCAAAAAGTAAACAGGCGGCAAAAAACACAAACCCTTTCCGTCCCCGCCAAGGCGAAATCACCCACAATCTTTTCGCCCGCCCCCGCCAAGGCAAAAAACACCCTCACTTTACGTCAAACAGCGTGTGTAAAGTGAGGGTGTTTTTTTGCCTCCATAGCGTGTGGAAAATGCGGGTTGTTTTTTGCCTCTTACAGCATCACTCCGGAATTTTCCTTACTCCGTTCCATATAGTGATTGAGCTGTTCAAACGGCTTGCGAAGGACAAGACCGATGAGAATGGCAATGATAATATAGATAAAGAGTCTGCCGATACATTCCCAGTAATAATTGCCGTACATGCCGCCAATCGTTTCGCGCAGGGCATCCATGGCATATGGGAACGGCAGGTAGCGGTAAATCATCCGGTAAACCTTTGGCAGGACGTCAATCGGGAACGTACCGCCGCTTCCGGCAACCTGGACTACCATGAAAATAATTGCAAGGGCTTCACCGATATTGCCAAAGGCAACCGTCAGTGCATACATAAAAATCGTAAAGACCAGGCTGGTGACAGAACATGCAAACCAGTATAAAACCGGGTGCGGACACTGAATCTGGATATAAAACAGATTTCCGAGTACAATCAGAAGTGTCTGTAACTGTCCGATACAGTAAAATGTCAGGTATCGTCCGAAAAACTTCTGATACGGCTTTACACCGGCTGGCAGGTATTTAGATTTTTTCACCTGTGTATGAATGATAGCCACCATAATCAGACCGCCGACCCAGATGGAAAGAACTGTGTAAAACGGTGAAACGGCAGAACCGTAAGCTGAAATTTCATAAATCTTTTTGGTCGTAATTTCTACCGGTGAGGCAATAAAGTCTGCCAGTGTCTGCGGGTCACTGCCTAAAATCTCATTCACAAAATCATATTCCGGGTCGGAAGCGATTTTATTGAGTAATTCAATAGAATCGGAAAGCTTAGTCATCAGTGTATTTAAAGTCTGCTGTGTCTGTGTCAGATTTTCCTGTCCCTGTGTAACCGCATCCGTAAAGGTGTTCATGTCGCCGTCCATATCCTGATATAAAGAAGAAATGGAAGACATTACACTGCGGATAGAGGACACATTTTCCGAAAGTGAAGCGGAAACCTCTGACAGGGAAGAAACTGAATTGGCATCCAGAAGCTTTTGCAGGGCGGCAAGTTCTCCTGCCTGAGTATCCAGTGTTTCCGGTAAATCCGATGAAGAACTGCGCGCAAGAGAGGAAACATCGGAAGAAATCTGTGTAATGGAAATCAGGGAATCTAACATCACATTGTATGTCTGCAATTCATTGTAGGCATCGGTCAGTTTACCGGATATGACATCAATGAGTGAATTCCCTGTGGTATCATCCAGTGTCAGACTGTCAAAATCCACGGTGATAGCAGCGGAGCTGGCGCTTACAAGACTTTTTGTTAAAGTGTTCACAAAGGTGGAATTAGTCTGTGACTGAACTGCTTTTTTGGCTTTATCCGTAATTTTCGGCGCAATGGCATTTTTCTTCTGATTACAGTAATACTGAATCTGCGGATGTTCTAGGGAATCCGAGAGAAAACTTACCATATCGCTTGTAAAGTCAGACGGTAGAACCAGTGCGGCATAGTAGTCGCCGCTGTACACGCCGTCAATGGCTTCCTGCGTGGAATCCGTAAAGACCCAGCCGATGGTTGTATTGGCTTTTAAATTAGAAATAATCTGGTCGCCGATATTTACAGTCACACCGTCAATAGTTACACCCGGATCATCAGACGCCACAGCAACCTTGATGCGGGAAGTGGAATCTGTTCCGTATGGGTCCCAGTTTGACAGAGTGTTAAACCACGCATACAGGGATGGAATGACGGTAAGACCAATCAGTACAACAATGGCGACCACATTGGTACTGATACGTTTGAGGTCCTGTATAAAAACAAGAAAAATATTTTTCATAGTTTAATCTCCTTTGCAGCAGTGATAATAGACTGTAAGTTGTTATTGAGACGGGATGGTAAATCCTGTACAAGGTAGTCGTGTCCCTCTTTCAAATCCAGTCCGAGCTGTTTTAATTTTTTTTGCATCTGGTCATCAATGTAAGCGACCGTTACCAGATATGCAGAAATTAAAAAGAGTGAAATTACCCATAATAAAAGATACACAACCTTTGAACTCTCCATATGCAGCAGCAAAATAAGGAAAATCATCGGGATAATAGCAATACACCAGAGGCCCGCCTTAATACGCTTCTGATTGCGTTCATGCAGTGTATGGCTGAATTCCTGAATCTGCATTAAAGTCGCGTTAAAATCTTCATCACGTCCGTTCTTAGACGAAGACACGTCCGTAAAATCCGTATCCGGTGAACCGGAATCGGACAGGCTTCTGGCAGAAGTCCGTGCTATGGGTGTTGCCAGAAGGTCATCTGCCACAGGGCTGTTTTTTAAAGTCATAGTTCTACCTCACTAACAAATATGTATTGGTTACATCATTTTGGTTTCTTTCATCTTTTCCTCAAAGAAATGATTGAGCGGAATGAAAGGTTTGCGGATTACCAGTCCGAGTAAAAGGGAAGCTGCGGCAAAAATCAGCAGTTTTCCCATATAAATAAAGTAGTCCATTTCATACATGCCGCTGATGGCTTCGCGCATGGCGTTAATCGCATACGGGAACGGGAAGTACAGGTATACGTTCTGGAAAAACTGCGGCAGCAGTTCAATCGGGAATGTACCGCTCGAACCGGCAATCTGGATAACAACCATAACAACGGCAATGGTCTTTCCGACATCGCCAAAGGAAAGTGTCAGCGTGTAAATCAGCAGGACAAATACAAAGCTTGCGATAGAAGCCGTCAAAATGAGCAGTCCCGGATGTTCACAGGAAACTTTTAATAAATATAAATCGCCGAGTACAATAATCAGGCTCTGTATCTGTCCCATCACAAAGAATAAAAGGAATCTGCCCAGATATAGTTCGTGCGGTTTTGCCATCAGTTCCATCTTCGGATTATTGTCAACGTGTACTTTCATCAGTGCCACGAGTACGATACCGCCGACCCACAGCGCCAGTGCTGTGTAAAACGGTGTAACTGCCGTACCGTAGTTGACTGCCGGGTAGACATCAATCTGTTCAACTTCCACAGGTGTTGCAATAAATTCGGCATAGGAGGCCGCATCGGCATGTAATAACTGTGAAAGCGTCTGATAAGCCGAAGAATCCGTAATATTATTTAAGGAAGTCAAAATCAGCTGGATTTTATCGGACATGCCCGAAATAATCGTTCCGGTATCGCCAAGGGTCTGGTTTGCCGTCAGGGCGATTTTGCTGGTTCCGAGTAAAATCTGTTCTAAGCTGTTTAGCTGGCTGCCTGAATTTTCAAGTGATTTATAGGCAGAATCCGCAGCTGCGTTCACGGTGATTTTTAATGAACTTAAACCGGATGAAGCAATGGTGTGATACTTCTGCTGGGTCTGTGTCATTTTATCAAGGCAGGAGGATAACAGGGTATGCAGCACTTCTGCCTTTGCAGCGGCAATTTCAGGTGTTTCCTTTACAATCGAAGAAGTCTGGTCAATCAGATTCTTTGCAAGGTCCTGTAAAGTAGAAATTGCTTCAAGTTGTCCGCGGATCTGTGCAATAATGTTATGGTCAATATATTCCAGATCATCTAATTTGTTTAAAAGGTCATCCAGTTTATGATTCTGCTCAAGCAGGGAGTTTAAGCCGTCTAATGCGGCAGAAAGTGCATCGGATGCCCCTTGTGTATCGCTTGTGATTTTATTTTGTGCCGTGTCTAACTGTTTCTGCACCTGTTCGGAAATGGTTTCCATGGCGGCAAGTGTTGTGTCAAGCTGGTCGGTCATGTTATCGACAGAGCGGGACAGTGCAGACTGTGTCAGCTTTGTTGTATCTTTTGAATTTTCTAAAATATCCTGTAATTCCGGAATCAATGCACTCATGGATTCCAGATTTTCTGATAAAGAAGCATTGCCGTTCTGGAAAGTGGCAATGGTATCGGCATAACCGGACAGATTATCCTGAATGGTTTTCATATCGTCAATCAGCTTATCGGAAATGGAAGAATCCTTTTGAGTAATACTTTCAAGACCGCTTAATGCCGTCTGTGCGGCAACGTTAATAAATTCTGTGTTAATCGTCTGTTGCAGTGTAGAACTTGCCGTATCGGTAATCTTTGTGGCAACGGCATTTTTCTTTGAATTTTCGTAATATGTCACGCTTGGGTGATTCATGCCGTTATCCAGAAAATCAAACAGACTGCGGCTGAAATCATCACCGATAATAATGGCAGCATAATAACTGCCGTCATATACCCCTTTTAAAGCAGCATCTGTATCCTGTGGAAAAACCCAGCCTACACCGGTATTGTCATGGAGCTGCTCCACAACCTGATTTCCCATATTGACAGGGTCGCTTCCCTTTGAAGAAAATCCACTGTCTTCAGATACGACAGCAACCTTTAAGGAAGATGTGTTGGCATACGGGTCCCAGTTGGAATAAATGTTAAACCACGCATACAAGGACGGAATAATACACAATCCGCCCGCAATCACCAAAGCGAATAAATTGCGGCTAAGACCGGTAACGTCTTTGCGGAATATATGTAAGATATGTTTCATAAAGACCTCATTTCTGTGCCTGATATACAGCACACTGTTATCATCAGAAAGCGAGCAAAGGCACTTTCATAGCGACATTATAGTATATTGGCAGTTCAAAAGCCAGTTATTTTTTACATTAAATGGAAGGTGTGGTATACTGGCTATATAGTAAATGGACAGAATGGGGAATGGTATGTATACAATTTTAATAGTGGATGATGAAAAGATTGAACGTAACGGAATTAAATTTCTGTTAAAGAAGCAGGCAGAGCCGTTTGAAATCTATGAAGCACCAAACGGCAAAGCAGCACTCGAGCAGCTTTGTTCAATGCGCAATCAGGGGAAAAAGATAGATATATTGCTGACCGATGTAAAAATGCCGTTTATGGACGGCATAGAACTTATTGGAGCAGCCAAAGAAGAGGGGTTTACATTAAAAACAATTATATTCAGCGGGTATAATGAATTTGAGTATGCCAAGCTGGCAGTGCGTCTTGGCGTATCGGACTACATTTTAAAGCCGGTCAATCCACAGGAATTTGCACAGACCATAGAGAAGGTTACAGGGGAACTGCAAAAGCAGTATGTTGAAAATGAACAACGTCTGCAGCAGAGCAGCTATATGCGGGAATATCTTTTATATACCTTATTTAATGGGGGCGGTGCAGAACAGGTGCATACATTGGCAGGAAATCTTGCGGGAGAAAATTTCTGGAATCACTTCCACCGGATTGTATTTCTTGAGTTTGACCGAGAATTTTTTGGGAAAAAAGCGCTTGATTTTCAGGCGGAGATACTTGAAGAAAATATGAGTGAAGAATATCAGTATTTAAACTTAAATCCGCAGCAGGCAGTGCTTTTATTAAATGCCAGTCCGCATTACATGACCCTGCAGCAGACAGCACAAAAGCTGCATGATGCCGTTTTCAAAAAATACGGCGAGCACTGTCATTTTGCAATTTCAGGCGAAATTGACGATTATGAAAAAATACCGCAGACAATGGATATGCTTGAAGCCCTGATGGAAAATAAGTTTTACCGTCCTGATGTGTATGTATATTCCGAGGACATCAGCGGGGAAACGCCGGTGCTGGTGCAGATTGATGACGACACGCTCATGAAGCAGATGAAACAGGATATTAAGATGAAAGATATCCGGGCACTTAGGGAGCATTTTGACAGAATGTGTGCCAAGTACCGCAAAAAATCATATTTTTCACAGATTTATATTAAATTTATTTTTTCTAATCTGTTAAAAGATTTCTATCAGAATCTGCCGGAGACGCGGGAAGAGGAATTTAATAAGGAAATTGATACATTGTATAAGTCTGGGGATTTTAACTGTATTGTGTCGATTGTCAACAGCCATATTGATAAGCTGGAAGCGGTATTTGCAAAAAATCCGCAGACACAGCATAAAGAAATTGAAACAGTCAAAAAGTATATTTATACGCATTTCGGGGATGAACTGGGTGTAGAACAGCTTGCAGACATGGTGTATCTGGCACCGAGTTATTTAAGTACGGTTTTTAAAAAAGAAACCGGACAGAATTTAAGTAAATTTATCAAGCAGTACCGCATGGAAAAGGCAAAGGATATGCTTGAAAATACAAATATGAAAATTGTAAATATCAGCGAAGCGTGCGGTTATCAGAATGTTTCGTACTTCTGCCAGAGTTTCCGCGAGTGCTACGGGGTGAGTCCTCAGAAATTCAGAAATGGAATTTAAGATGAATATAAAAAATATGAAGTTGAAATACAGGCTGGCAGGGATTTATCTGCTCACGGCAGTACTGCCGGTTATTGTGCTGTTTACATTTTCCTACGGGCAGATGAAGCATATTTTAATTGAGCGCGATACGAAAAGTATCCAGAATTTTGTCAATCAGGCGGGAGCGGGTATTGATGCCCAGTTAGAGGTGTATAACAACCTGTCCAATTACATCACCTTTAATGAAACGATTTCGCGGGTTGTCAGCTACGACTATAAAAGCGATTATGAAATGTACGACCAGCTTGTGCTGTTGTTTGACCCGATGCTATCATCGCTTAAATATTTCCACGAAGACGTGAAACAGGTGACGATTTACGCTGAAGGCACGGTAAAGCACGATACCACGCTTGCACCGCTGTCAGAAATTGAAGCTGCACCGTGGTTTGATACGTCAAAGGAACATACAACGATTCAGTGGTTTGCGGACAGCTCGGCGCACACGCTGTCATCGGCACGAAAAATGTCACTGCTTTATCAGAAGAATAAACTCGGCATTTTATACATTTCAGTGGATTATGATAAGGTGTTTGAAGCACTTGAAGAAAATACGCAGAAAAACTACGGGATTTATATTGTCGATTCTGCGGGCAGCGAGGTGTATGAATTCCACAGCTTTACCGGTGAAAATGTGGATAAGGCGTTAAATTTTGCAGACTTTTGTGGAATACGGGACGGCAGCGGCGATTACACGGTTATCAGTACACCGCTTGCGACAACGGACTGGACGATTTATATGTATGAACCGACAGAATTGATTATCCAGTCGGCAAAGCCGATGATGCGCATGATTTTTGTGGCAGTGACGGTGATTATAGCCGGTGCAGTGCTTGCACTGATATCGACCTCGCGCTTTTTAATAGAGAGAATTGAGCTGTTACAGCACAATATGCAGAAGGTGGAGCAGGGTGATTTCACAGTACGTGTCCACAGTGACAGCAACGATGAAATCGGTGCATTAATTAACGGCTTTGATCATATGGTCAGCCGCATCAGCACCTTAATTACCGAGGTTTATGAGGGCAGAATCCATCAGAAGGAATATGAAATGCAGGCACTCCGGGCGCAGATAAATCCGCATTTTTTATACAATTCGCTGTCCCTGATTAACTGGAAAGCCATTGAGAGCGGGCAGGAGGACATCAGCCGGATTACACTTGAACTTTCCAATTATTACAGAACCTCATTAAATAAAGGAAGAAACACATTGACATTAGAGCAGGAATTAAGCAATGTACGCTCCTATCTGCAAATCCAGCAGCTTATGCATGACGGGGATTTTGATGTGGAAATAGATGTGGCAGCGGAAATTTTACAGTATGAATCCCTGAATCTGATTTTACAGCCGCTGGTTGAAAATGCGATTGATCACGGAATTGACTTAAAAACAGAGGGCAGAGGGCGGATTACAATCCGCGGCTGGCAGGAGCCTGCACAAAATCCGCTCACACACCGGACAGATATGGAATCTGACACACAATCCGAAACGAAATCCGGTACAGAATCCCGCCGAGAACCAGATGTGGAATCCGGCACAGATTATCTGGTAGTATTGACGGTATCGGATAACGGTGTCGGCATGGATAAGCAGACGGCGGCAGATTTTTTAACGGTGCAGTCCGGCGGATATGGTGCAAGAAATGTCAACGAGCGGTTAAAGCTGTATTACGGGGATCAGTATCCGTTAAAGGTGGACAGTAAACAGGGCGAAGGTACAACGATTACAATTACATTTCCGGCACGTGTCTATACCACACAGAAACAGGCTTAAAACGGCGGTAGACGGGTGTTTTGTAAAATGATTTTACAACTGTCTTGTCACCTGTAAAGAAACGTGATATAATTACCAACAAAAAATTTAGCACTTATACAGGAAAATGAGGTAAATGATGAACGCGGTAACAGAGGAAATTAAGCAACTGAAAAAAGAGAAAAATGCAGTCATTCTTGCACATTACTATGTGGAAGATGCCGTGCAGGAAATTGCAGATTACATCGGGGACTCGTACTACTTAAGCCGTCTTGCAACGGAAACAACAGCAGATGTCGTTGTTTTCTGCGGTGTGGGATTTATGGGTGAGAGCGCAAAGGTATTAAATCCGGGGAAAAAGGTTTTAATGCCGGATATGAGTGCGGACTGTCCGATGGCACATATGGCAGATATCGCAGGAATTGAAAAGCTTCGTGCAGAGTATGAAGATTTAGCGGTTGTCTGTTATATCAACTCCACGGCAGAGTTAAAAGCACACGCGGATGTATGTGTGACTTCCTCAAATGCGTTAAAGATTGTAAAGGCACTCCCGAATAAACACATCTTATTTATTCCGGATGACAATCTCGGACATTTTATTGCAGAGCAGGTGCCTGAGAAAGAATTTTTATACCAGAACGGACACTGTCCGGTTCATAAGGCAATTGCACCGGAAGCTGTCAAAAAGGCAAAACAGGAGCATCCGCAGGCACTTGTGCTTGCACACCCGGAATGTCTTCCGGAAGTGTCGGCACTGGCAGATTATGTAGGCAGTACCTCGGGTATTATTGATTATGCAACAAAAAGCGATGCAGAGGAATTTGTGATTTGTACGGAAACAGGTGTATTTTACGAGTTGAAAAAGAAAAATCCTGGGAAAAAGTTTTATCCGGCATCGGCTCATCAGATCTGCCCGGATATGAAAAAGATTACATTAGAGAAAGTACGGGATGTCTTAAAAAATGAGAGCAATGCCGTAACGGTGGAAAAAGAGTTAAGTGAAAAGTCAGGCCGTCCGCTTGAGAGAATGTTAGAGCTTGCAAAATAGCCGGAAAGAATGTGTCAAGATGAATGAGAATAAGGTAAAGTTACATATTAATACGGACATTGTGATTGTAGGAACGGGAGTCGGCGGCTTGTTTACCGCACTGAATCTGCCACGCGATAAGCAGATTGTGATGATTACAAAGGCGGATTTGGAAAGCAGTGATTCGTTTCTTGCACAGGGTGGAATTTGTGTATTAAAAAATGAAGATGATTACGACAGTTATTTTGAAGATACTATGCGTGCAGGACATTATGAAAACAGAAAAGAGTCTGTGGATATCATGATTCGTTCTTCACGTGAGATTATTGATGATTTAATCGGATACGGTGTAGATTTTGAGCGGGATGATAACGGACACTTGCGTTTTACAAGAGAAGGTGCCCATTCCACACCGAGAATCCTCTTCCATGAAGATATTACGGGAAAAGAGATTACAAGCAAGCTGCTTGCACAGGTGCAGAAGCTGCCGAATGTTACAATCCTTGAAAATACGGAAATGGTAGATATTGTTGAACAGGACAATGTATGCTACGGTATTGTATGCCGTGTATCAAAGGAAGCGATGCCGCATCTGATTACAATTTCGGCAAAGGATACCGTATGGGCATGCGGCGGTATCGGCGGTTTATACACACATTCCACGAATTTTCCGCATCTGACGGGTGATGCACTGGCACTGTCCCTGCGCCATCATATCGAACTGGAAAATATTGATTATATCCAGATTCATCCGACAACACTGTATTCCGAAAAGCCGGGAAGAAGATTTTTAATATCTGAATCAGTACGTGGGGAAGGCGCTATTTTATTAAATAGGAAAGGCGAGCGGTTTGTTGATGAACTGCTTCCAAGAGATGTGGTTGCACGGGCAATTTATGAGCAGATGGAAAAAGACGATATGCCGTATGTGCATCTGTCACTTGAAAATATAGATAAAAAGACGATTATGGAACATTTTCCGAATATTTATCAGCATTGTCTGGAAGAAGGCTATGACATCACAAAGGAAAGTATTCCGGTTGTACCGGCACAGCACTATTTTATGGGCGGTGTCCATGTAGACTGCAACAGCAAAACGTCTATGGAACAGTTATATGCAGTCGGTGAAGCAAGCTGTAACGGTGTGCATGGCGCAAACCGTCTGGCAAGCAATTCCCTGCTTGAAAGTCTGGTCTTTGCGAAACGTGCGGCAAAGCATATTACAGACGGCTTTGATATGGCAGAGAGTTGTCCGGAGCTCGTGGAAGCGGCAGCACTCCGGAAGTACAACGGCTATGATGAATTGAAAAAACAGTACAAGACAGAAATTTTTGAAGAAATTGAAAGGGAGAAAAAGGTACATGAACAGTATATCAATGAAGTTAAATGCAGATAAATTAATTATGCAGGCACTGGAAGAAGATATTACAAGCGAAGATATTACGACAAATGCCGTAATGCGCCACCCGCAGCAGGGCGAGGTACAGCTTTTGTGCAAGCAGGACGGTGTGATTGCGGGCTTGGACGTATTTAAAAGAGTGTTTGAGCTTTTAGACGAAACAACAGAAGTCGTATTTTACGTAAAGGACGGAGATGCTGTAAAAAAAGGTGATTTGCTTGCAGTCGTAAAGGGTGATATCCGTGTCCTGCTTTCAGGAGAACGCACCGCCTTAAATTACTTACAGAGAATGAGCGGTATCGCAACGTATACCCGCTCGATAGCCGATTTGTTAAAGGGCAGTAAAACAAAGCTGCTTGATACAAGAAAGACAACACCGAACAACCGCATTTTTGAAAAATATGCCGTAAAGGTCGGCGGCGGTTATAATCACCGTTACAACTTATCGGACGGTGTTTTGTTAAAGGATAACCACATCGGAGCCGCAGGCGGTGTCAAAGAAGCCGTAACTATGGCAAAGGAATATGCGCCGTTTGTCAGAAAGATTGAAGTGGAAGTCGAAAATCTGGATATGGTACGCGAAGCGGTAGAAGCGGGCGCAGATATTATCATGCTGGATAATATGACACCGGAAATGATGAAAGAAGCAGTCCGTATTATTGACGGCAGGGCAGAAACAGAGTGTTCCGGCAACGTTACGTTAGAAAACGTGGCACGTCTGACAGATATCGGCGTGGATTATATTTCAAGCGGTGCGCTGACCCATTCCGCTCCGATTTTGGACGTTTCTTTAAAAAATTTACATGCAGTATAAAAAAACTTTTCAAAATAAAGAAAATCAGTAAAAAAATAGCTTTATTGCTTTAATTGGATAAATAATCTGCTTTTCTTTTTTATAATAGTGTGTTAACATAGTAACACACTAAATTTTTGGAGGTTTCTAATGAAGAAAGACGAATTTAAGCCGTATATTCCGGCTGACAAAATTACGCCTGAGTTTACAGTGACATCTGTCATTATGGGTATTCTTCTGGCAATTATTTTTGGCGCAGCCAATGCGTATCTTGGTCTGCGTGTCGGAATGACTGTATCTGCTTCTATTCCGGCAGCAGTTATTTCCATGGGCGTTATCCGCGTCATTATGAAAAAGGATTCAATCCTTGAAAGTAACATGGTACAGACAATCGGTTCTGCCGGTGAATCCCTGGCAGCGGGAGCAATCTTTACACTTCCTGTATTGTTTTTATGGTCAAAGGAAGGTATTACAGAGGCTCCAAGCCTGATTACCATTTCATTAATCGCATTATTCGGCGGTATCTTAGGTGTGTTATTCATGGTGCCGTTAAGAAATGCACTGATTGTAAAAGAACATGGTGTGCTTCCGTATCCGGAAGGTACAGCCTGTGCAGAAGTTCTTTTAGCCGGTGAAGAAGGCGGTGCAAGTGCGAAGTCTGTATTTGCAGGTATGGGACTTGCTGCTTTATTTAAGTTTGTAGTCGATGGACTCAAAGTGATTCCAAGCGTTATTACAGTACCACTCAAGGCATTCAAGACAGAGCTTTCAGCAGAAGTATATCCGGCACTGCTTGGTGTAGGTTATATCTGTGGACCAAAGATCGCATCTTATATGTTTGCCGGCGGTTTAATCGGATGGTTTGTACTCATTCCGGCAATCATTACATTTGGCGGTTCCACAATCCTTTATCCGGGAACAAAGACGATTGCTGATATGTATGCTGCAGGCGGTGCTTCCGCAATCTGGAGCAGCTATATCCGATACATCGGTGCAGGTGCCGTAGCTGCGGGTGGTATCATCAGTTTAATTAAATCCCTTCCGTTAATTGTAAGAACATTTGCAGATGCAATTAAGGGCATGAAGGGTGCAGGAAACAGCAACAGCGCTGTTCGTACAGAAGTAGACCTTGATATGCGTGTAATCGGTATCGGTGTATTAATCATGATTATTGCAATCTGGCTGTTACCGGAAATTCCGGTATCTCCGCTCGGAGCAGTTATTATTGCATTATTCGGTTTCTTCTTTGCAACGGTTTCATCCAGAATGGTTGGTATCGTCGGAAGCAGTAACAATCCGGTATCCGGTATGGCAATTGCAACCCTGTTATTTTCTACACTCTGCTTAAAGGTGACAGGAGATACAGGTGTACACGGCATGAAGGGTGCTATTGCAATCGGTTCTGTTATCTGTATCATCGCAGCAATGGCCGGTGATACTTCACAGGATTTAAAGACAGGTTATATCCTTGGTGCAACCCCGAAGAAACAGCAGATCGGTGAATTAATCGGTGCAGTTGTTTCAGCAGTTACTATCGGAGGCGTTCTTGTATTACTGGATTCTGCATGGGGATTTGGTACAACAGAGCTTGCAGCACCACAGGCAACTTTAATGAAGATGATTATCGAAGGTGTTATGGAAGGAAATCTTCCTTGGGCGCTGGTATTCATCGGTGTATTTATTGCAATCGTTGTTGAAATTCTTGGAATTTCCGTACTTCCTGTAGCAATCGGTTTATATCTGCCACTGGAATTAAGCGCAACAATTATGATTGGTGGTGTTATCCGCTGGTTCGTTGACAAGAAGAAGGCTGATAGGGAAGAAAATAAAGATGCAAACAGTGGAATCTTATTCTGCTCTGGTATGATTGCCGGTGAGGGTCTTGTAGGTATCCTTCTTGCAATTCTCGCAGTTGTCAACGTAGCCGGTAAGATTGATTTATCAGGCAGCTTTACAACCGGAATTATTGGCGGCGTTGTATTAATGGTTGTTATGATTCTGTGCATCCTGAAGTTCTCACTTTGGAGTAAGAATGGCAAAGAAAACAAGTAAAAAAGATTTAAGAAATTATCTGGATTTTATACCGGTGCATCATGAGCAGTATTCCTATACGGTGTCAGATAATGGTGCAGTTACGGTTTACGTGGAAAATAAAGGCGTATTTAACAAAATTGCCCAGGTGGTTTTTAAAAAGCCGCGGATTTCCCAGATTCATCTGGATGAAATGGGGAATTTTATCTGGCCGTTAATGGACGGAAAGAATACGGTATACGATATTGCAGAACAGGTGAAAGCGCATTTTGGCGAAAAAGCAGAACCGCTTTACAACCGGCTGGTGCAGTATATGAGAAATCTGGAAAGCTACGGATTTATCCGTTTTAAAGAGTAATAGAAAGCGGCAGGCACATGGAATAGGGTGCCTGTCTTTTTTTATAAACGTCAATAAAAATCAACATGAATCTAAAATATCTGATATTTTAAAAAATTCCAACACCTAATATAATAAAACTATCAAAAATGTTTCTACTGTTTTAAAGGAAAACAGCAGGGGAATGGAGGGTTTTATGAAAAAAAGAAGAATGACAGCCGCATTTTTAGCAGCGGCACTTGGGGTAACAGCATTGACAGGCTGTGGAGGCACAGGCGGCAGTACCGATACGGGGAAAAGCACAGAGGCTGAAAAAATCAGTACAACGATTACCGTATGGGGTTGCGCAGAAGATCAGGCAGACGAGAATGGCAAATGGCTTCAGACGATGTGTGAAAAATTCAACACAGAACATCCGGAATGGGATCTTACATTTGAATACGGTGTCTGCTCCGAACAGGATGCCGGAAAGACCGTTCCGCAGGATCCGAGTAATTCAGCCGACGTATATTTCTTTGCAAATGACCAGTTACAGACATTAATTGATGCGAAGGCAATAGCAAAGCTTGGCGGTGAAACGGCAGATTACGTAAAGAGTACAAACTCACAGGCAATTGTAGATTCCGTTACGGTAGACGGAGCAGTTTACGGTGTACCATTTACAACCAACACCTGGTTTATGTATTACGATAAGAGCAAATTTACAGACAGCGACGTGAAGAGTCTGGATACAATGCTTGCAAAGGACAAGGTTGCATTTAATATCACAGAAGGCTGGTATATGTCATCATTCTTCCTTGCAAATGACTGTGTATATTTTGGTAAAGACGGAAAAGATAATGCAGCAGGAATTGATATTTCAGGTGATAAGGGTACAAATGCAACGAAAGCAATGGTATCTATGGTCAACAATCCGAATTTTGTAAACGATGCAGGCGGTGTCGGAATCGCAGGTCTGCGTGACGGCAGTGTTGCAGCTTATTTTTCAGGTTCATGGGATTATAAGAATGTAAAAGAAATTCTGGGTGATAATTTTGGTGCCGTACAGCTTCCGAAAGTCAAGATTGGCGGTACGGATAAGCAGTTAAAGGCATTTGCAGGTTCTAAAGCAGTTGCCGTGAATCCAAACTGTAAATACCAGCAGATTGCCGTTGCACTTGCAAAGTATTTAGGTGGTAAGGAAGCACAGCAGTCCCATTATGATTTACGTAGTGTAATTCCTTGTAACACAGAACTGCTGGCAGTAGAGCCGGTTAAATCCGATGTGCTTGTAACTGCACAGAATAATACCTTTAACAATACTGCTGTTATCCAGCCGACGGTAACTGGTATGAATGATTACTGGACACCGGCACAGAATTTCAGTAAATCCATTGTTAACGGAGAAATTACACTGGATAATGCTGCAGAAAAGACAGAAGAGTTTTACAAACTGATTAATACATCAATTGTAAAATAGAAATAAAACGCACACAGCGTTTGGAGGTTGCGTATGGAATTGGTTAATGCGTTCAAAAAGGGAGATTGGCTCACAAGAAGTTCAGCAATTGTGATGGGACTTGGCAATATCCTCAGAAAACAATTTATCAAAGGAATCTTATTCCTTTTCACAGAAGCAGCTTTCCTATTCTTTATGGCAGCCTATGGCTGGCAGTGCCTTCTGGCACTGCCGGGCCTTGGTGAAAAAGAACAGGGAGAAGTGTGGAATGAAACACTGGGCGTCTATGAATATGTTCAGGGAGATAACTCCCTGTTAATTTTACTTTATGGCATTGCAGTTTTATTTATTTGTGCCGCATTTATCTGTGTGTGGGCAGGTGCAGTAAAAAGTGCGTATCAGGCACAGGTCTGTATTGAAAAAAATAAGCCGGTGACAACATTTGCAGAGGACATTAAGTCCCTGTTTGATAAAAATCTGCACAAACTGCTTCTGACACTGCCGGTTGGCGGCATTTTGATTTTTACGATTCTGCCGCTGATATTTATGATAGCCATGGCGTTTACAAATTACAGCAAAGTAAACAGCCATCTTGTTCTGTTTGACTGGGTGGGGCTGGAAAATTTCCGGCAGATGTTTGATGTGAGCGGAACGTTCGGAAAAACATTCTGGTCTGTGCTTGGCTGGACAATTGTCTGGGCGGTATTTGCAACAGGTTTAAACTACATCTTAGGCATGCTGCTGGCGCTGCTTATTAATAGGAAGGGAACAAAAATCAAAGGCTTTTGGCGGCTGATTTTTATTTTGTCGATTGCCATTCCACAGTTCGTGTCCCTGCTTGTTATGCGCAGTATGCTTAGTCAGGATGGCATTATCAATGTAATGTTAAAAAATGCGGGCTGGATTCAGAAGTCCCTGCCGTTTTTCTCTAACGTCGCATGGGCGAGAATAACGGTAATCGTTGTTAATCTGTGGATTGGTATTCCATATACGATGATGCAGGTTACGGGAATTCTACAGAATATCCCACTGGAGCTTTACGAAGCGGCAGAAGTGGATGGTGCCGGTCCGGTAATCCGTTTCTTTAAAATTACATTGCCGTATATGCTGTTTGTGACAACACCATATCTGATTACGACATTCACAGCAAATATCAATAATTTCAACATTGTTTATCTTTTAACAAAGGGCGACCCGGTGCTGTCAGGCAATACCGCGGGCAAAACAGACCTTTTGGTTACATGGCTGTATAAGATGACGGTGGATTACCAGTATTACAATCTGGGTGCCGTTATCGGAATTATGACCTTTGTATTTTTGGCAATCGGTTCGCTGCTTGTATACAGACGGACGAAATCCTATAAAGACGAGGAGGGATTTCAATGAAACGAAAAAAGAAAATCAACAATATACTGGTGCATCTGTTTTTAAGCGTGCTTGCAATTATCTGGGTCAGTCCGCTGTTCTGGATTATCCTTACAAGCTTCCGCGCACAGAAAGGTGCTTATACCTCGTCATTTTTTCCGAAAAAATATACGTTTGACAATTATATCAAATTATTTACGGATACCGGAATTTTAAATTTTCCGAGAATGTTTGGCAATACGCTGTTTATTGCAATCTGTTCCTGCATTATTTCAACATTTTTTGTATTGTCCGTGGCATATTGTATGTCGCGCCTGCGCTTTCGTTTAAGAAAGCCGATGATGAATATTGCAATGATACTCGGACTGTTTCCGGGATTTATGGCGATGATTGCGGTTTACTATATTTTAAAAGCAGTTGGACTTTCAGAAGGCTCCATGATTCGTGTGGCACTGATACTGGTATACTCCGGTTCGTCCGGAATCCAGTTTTATATTGCAAAAGGATTTTTTGACACAATTCCAAAAACGATTGATGAAGCGGCTATGTTGGATGGTGCTACCAAATGGCAGGTGTTTACAAAAATCACTATACCGCTTAGTAAGCCAATTATAGTATACACGGTGCTGACGACCTTTATCGCACCATGGGTGGATTTCATCTTTGCAAGAGTAATATGCCGTGCCAATGCCGATTATTATACGGTGGCAATTGGTCTGTGGCAGATGCTTGAAAAGGAATATGTAGACAGCTGGTACACCTGTTTTGCCGCAGGAGCAGTCTGCATCTCAATTCCGATTGCAGTGCTGTTCATTTTCATGCAGAAGTGTTATAATGAGAGCATGTCGGGCGCGGTCAAAGGGTAGTGTCAGGGCTTTTTGCAGAGAACGCCTCAACGTGTTACTTGACTTCGGCTTATCTCTGCAAAAAGCCTGTGTGTGAACGGTTTGACGGCTGATTTCTGTGAAATAGCTTGTGAGAGAGTGACGTGGCAGGGCTTTTTGCAGAGGATGACTCGGTTTTGGAGTGTGTGGAATGATAAAAGGATTTAAAAAATTTTGTTTGTGTCTGCTGGCGGCGGGAGCTGCGGGCGGGATTTTAGCCGGGTGTAACAGCCCGGCTAATCGTGTTTTGTCCTCGCGGCAGGAATATGCAGAGCAGATGCAGGCTGCGGTATCCACGCCGTTTGGCGCGTATCCCGAAACGGTTGTGTATACACTGGGAAAGATGATAAGCACGAATAATTCCAATATGCCGGCGGGGGATACGTATGAAGACAATGCGTATACGCGGTATATTAAGGAAGTGATTAATGTCCAGAACAGGGATGTTTTTGAAGAAGCCGATAAGCAGTATGATACCAACGTGAGCATGGCGATTGCAATGAATGAACTGCCGGATATTATGCTTGTGAGCAATTATGAGGACTTGGAAACGCTTATCGAAAATGATATGATAGAAGACCTGACGGTATCGTATCAGAACTGTATCAGTGACAGAATACGTGAAATGTATGCCAGCTACGGCGAAGACCTGATAGACAGCGTGACATTTGATGGTAAAATTATGGCATTGCCCGAAACGAATATTACGGACGGACCGAACCTTGTGTGGCTGCGGAAAGACTGGATGGATACGCTGGGACTTTCGGCACCGCAGACCATAGAAGATGTGGTTGAAATTGTACGTCAGTTTGTAGATAATCAAATGGGTGGGGAAGAAACCGTGGGACTGGTCTGTGATACACAGATTGCAGGCGAGTGCGGCTACAGCAGTGAATATCTGCTTGATTTGATTTTTGCTTCTTATGGAGCATACCCAAAGCAGTGGATTACAGGTGATGACGGCGAGCTGGTATACGGTTCGGTGACAGACGAAGCCAAAGCGGCGCTTTCATATGTGCATACACTTTATAATGAAGGAATTCTTGAAAAAAATTTTTTGATACATACAACATCGAATCTGATTGAAATGATAGAACAGGGAAAATGCGGCTCGTTTTTCGGACCGTGGTGGGCGGCAAATAATCCGCTGGCATCTGCGGTCAGTGCTGTAGCGCAGTCTGAAAAGCCGGACTGGCAGCCGTATCTGATAGCGACGGATGCGCAGGGCAATACCTCGTATCACAGCCAGAATCCGGCATATAAATATGTGGTTGTAAGGAAGGGTTACGAACACCCTGAAATTGCCGCGAAGATGATCAGTGTAATGTTTGACAAAATCCGCTATGAGTGTGATTCGTCCGAAGAATTTGAAAAATATTATCAGTTAAATGTAGAACCCACGGCAAGACCGCTGGCAATCAATGTGGATTATAACAATGCGCTGGAGCTGTGCTATGAGGATATTGCGGCAGTTTTTTCCGGCGAAAAGCAGGAAGACGATTTAAAGCTGCTTGAAAAGTCTTATTATACTGCGTGTAAAAATTATATGGAAAATAAAGAATCTGCAGGAACCGATGCGTGGGCGGCGTATATGACACGGATTAAAGCGTGTGAGGCAATCCGGGAAGGCTCGGTGATTACAGTACCGTCCTTGTATTTTAAAACCACTAAAACCATGAAGTCGGAGTGGTGGAAATTAAAGGAAAATGAAAAAGAAGCCTATTTAAAAATCATCTGCGGCGAAGAACCGCCGGAATATTTTGATATCTTTGTGCGGTCATGGCAGGAAAATGGCGGCGCACAGATTACAGACGAAGTAAAAGCCGCCCTTGCGGCAGAATGAGGAAGATTTTGGAAAAACTAGAAGTATTAAAGAAGGTATTTGGTTACGACAGTTTCAGGGAAGGCCAGGAAAAAATTATTGATGCGATTCTGCGGGGGCAGGACGTACTGGGCATTATGCCGACCGGCGCGGGAAAATCGATCTGCTATCAGGTTCCGGCACTGATGTTTCCGGGAATTACGGTAGTGGTATCGCCGCTTATTTCCCTGATGATTGACCAGGTGAAAGCATTAAACGATGCCGGAATCCATGCGGCATATATAAACAGCGCCCTGACGGAAACACAGATTACAAAGGCACTCTACAATGCAATGTGCGGGCGGTATAAAATTGTATATGTTGCACCGGAACGCCTTGAAACCGACCGCTTTCTGGAATTTGTCATGAATGCCGATATTTCCATGATTACAGTCGATGAAGCGCACTGTATTTCCCAGTGGGGACAGGATTTCAGACCGAGCTATCTAAAAATTGTCAATCTGATAAAGCGATTTCCGAAACGTCCCGTTGTCAGTGCATTTACGGCAACGGCAACGCAGACGGTTAAAGAAGATATCCAGTGTATTTTAGGACTGCAGAATCCGGAAGTATTAATCACCGGATTTGACAGGAAAAATCTGTATTTTGAAGTGCGCAAAACAAAGCAGAAGGATGCCGAAATTCTGGATTATCTGGAAAAACACAAGGGCGAGAGCGGTATTATCTATTGTTCTACAAGAAAAAATGTGGACAATGTATATCTGATGCTGCGTAAAAACCGCATTGCTGCGGCGCGCTATCATGCGGGTCTGGACAATGACACCCGCAAAGAAAGCCAGGAGGATTTTATCTACGACAGGGCGCAGGTGATTGTGGCGACCAACGCATTCGGCATGGGCATTGACAAATCCAACGTGCGTTTTGTCCTGCATTACAATATGCCCGCGTGTATTGAGAATTATTATCAGGAGGCGGGGCGTGCCGGACGTGACGGTGAGCCTGCCGAGTGCATTTTGTTTTATTCGCCGCAGGATGTGGTTATTCATGAATTTCTGATTGAACAGAAAGGGCAGAATACTGAATTTACGCAGGATGATTTAGACGTTATCAGAGAAAATGATATCCGTCGTTTAAATAAAATGCGTTTTTACTGTGCAACTAAAGAATGTCTGCGGGAATATATGCTCAATTACTTCGGGGAGTATACAAACCGCAGGGAATGTGGCAACTGCGGCAACTGCAATGCTTCCTTTGAAGAAAAAGACGTTACGGTGCTTTGCAGGGATATGATTGCCTGTATCCGGGAGAGCGGACAGCGGTATGGAATGGGAGTAATTATGGGCATTTTAAGAGGTTCAAATACCGCAAAGTTAAAAAGCTATGGTGTCAGCCGCTATGAAACCTTCGGAATCCAGAGCAAAACAAGCGAAGCGCAGCTAAAGGCGGTTGCAGAAGAACTGCTTTTAAAAGGGTACTTGACAGAAACGCCGGACATCTATAGAATAATCAAGCTGGATAAAACATGCGAAGAACTTTTAGATGAGGGCGCTTCTTTTTCAATCCGCTGGTCAGAACGGACGGAAAAAATGGCAGAGGCAAAGGTCAAAACGGCAAAAAGCCGTGCAACCGATACGCTTTCGCCAAAGCAGCTTGCGCTTTTTGGTGCGTTAAAGCAGCTGCGTCTGACACTTGCAAGAGAAGAAAATTTACCGCCGTACATTATCTTTTCGGATAAGACACTGATTGACATGTGTCATAAAATGCCGCATACACAGCAGGAAATGCTTGATGTCAACGGTGTCGGTGAAAATAAATTTGCGCGGTATGGGGAAGCATTTATCCGGTGCATTGAACAAAACAGCTGATGATTCTGTACAGAATGTGTTTATCAAGTAATTACGGAGGTTTCTCATGACGAAGAATATGACAGAGGGTTCACCGATGAAGCTGATTTTGGGATTTTCCATACCGATGCTGTTTGGTATGCTGTTCCAGCAGTTTTATAATCTGGTGGATACGATGATTGTAGGAAAAACACTGGGGGTTGATGCGCTGGCAGGTGTCGGTGCAACAAGCAGTATTAACTTTATGATTATTGGTTTCTGCATGGGCGTGTGTGGTGGATTTGCCATTCCCGTGGCACAGCAGTTTGGTGCGCAGAAATATGAACAGCTGCGGCGTTATGTATACAACGGCTATTTGTTAAGCATTGTATTTTCCATTGTGCTGACAGCGTTTTCCGTCTTTTTCTGCCGGAATATTCTGACGGTAATGCGCACGCCGGAGAGCATTTATGAATATGCGTATGCGTACATTGTCATTATTTTTGCCGGGATTCCGACCGTATTCTTATATAATATTGTATCGAGCATTATCCGTGCACTGGGGGACAGCAAGACACCGGTCATTTTTCTGGTGTTTTCGGCAGTGTTAAATATTATTCTGGATTTTGTATTGATTCAGGGACTTAAAATCGGTGTCGCGGGAGCAGCTGTGGCAACCGATATTTCACAGCTTGTATCGGGTGTTGCCTGTCTGATTTATATGAATAAACGCTACGAGATTTTAAAGCTTTCGGCAAAGGACCGCAGGGCGGGAAAACGGTATATGATCAATCTCTGCATGAACGGGATTCCAATGGGGCTTCAGTATTCAATTACGGCAATCGGCAGTGTTATTTTGCAGACCGCCGTCAATACGCTCGGTGCAACGTATGTAGCGGCGATGACCGCCGGCAGTAAGATTTTTACATTTACGTGCTGTCCGTTTGATGCGCTCGGTTCCACCATGGCAACCTACGGCGGGCAGAATGTCGGTGCGGGCAAATTAAAGCGCCTTGGAAAAGGAATCCGTGCAGCAGGCATTATCGGTGCGGTTTACAGCGTGGGTGCGCTGATACTGCTGTATTTCTTTGCCGATTACATCGCCCTGCTGTTTGTCGATGCAAATGAAGTGGAAATCATTCATCTGACATATCAGTTTATTTTATATAGTGCGCTGTTTTATATTCCACTGACCTTTGTCAATGTTGTGCGTTTCTGCATACAGGGTATGGGCTTTTCGGTATTTGCGATTCTTGCAGGCGTATTTGAAATGGCGGCAAGAACCTTTGCTGCAGTCCTGCTTGTGCCGAAAACGGGCTACACCGGTGCATGTCTTGCCAATCCGTGTGCATGGATAGCCGCCGACATCTTTCTGATACCGGCATTTATTTACTGCTGTAAGCGGCTGGAAAAAAGCACGCGCAAAGGCAGAACGGCGATGAGCGTGTAAAAAGTATCTTCCTTACCGGGTAAAACCAGCAGGGAAGATATTTTTTGCCTTTTTACATACATTTCAAAAAAATTTACGGATATTTTACTGTAATAAGGTAGTAGATTTTACAAAGCCTGGGATAAACTAAATAATATAAAGAGCGAAAACAAACAACCCTGTTGGCAGATGAGAAATCGCCTGCGCGAGTTTCTCATCGCCACCTCGCAACAAGGTTGCTCGGAAAATCGGAATGGAGGAAATATGCCATCAACATATGCACATTACAGAATGGGGCAGGAGGTTTATCGTAATCTCACAGGAAAGCCCAAACAAATTATAGAAAAGTACAAGGAATTATATGATATCGGACTGCATGGACCGGATATTTTGTTTTATTACAAGCCGCTCTTTGCAAATCCGGTCAATCAGGTCGGATATGCGATGCACGACCGTCCGGGCATTGAATTTTTCAGGCAGGCATCCTTGGTGATGCAGAAAGCGGAAAATAAGGAAGCATGTGAAGCGTATATTTACGGCTTCTGCTGTCATTTTGCACTGGACGTCAGCTGTCACGGCTACATTGATGAAAAAATTGCGGAAAGCGGGGTCAGCCATACGGAAATCGAAGTGGAATTCGACCGTAAATTAATGCTGATGGACGGGTTTAATCCGCTGACACACAATCTGACGGGGCATATTCATCCTACTTTGAAAAATGCCGAGGTTATCAGTCCGTTTTATAAAAATGTAACGCCACAGCAGGCAGAGCAGGCATTACAGGGCATGATTACCAATAATAAACTTTTAATAGCTCCATCCTATTTTAAGCGTTTTTTGATTTACGGTCTGTTAAAGGCAACGGGAAATTATAAGGAAATGCACGGTCTGTTAGTCAATTACAGCGAAAATCCGCAATGCACGGACAGCACCCAGATGCTGATGCAGCTCTACCGCGATGCCGAAAAGCTGGCGGAGCGGTTAATTGATGAGTATGAGGACAGCGCATCGGGAAAAATTCCGTTCGATAAGCGGTATGGTCTGACCTTTGGCGGTAAAGAAAAAGATGAGCCGCTGGAAATGTGCGGGTAAACAAACGGCAGAACGTATATCACTTAGAAATGGAGCAGAAAATGGGAAAGAAATTAACAAAAAATGAAAGAAACTGGATTTTGTATGACGTGGGAAACTCAGCATTTACATTGCTGATTGCGACAATTTTACCGATTTATTTTAATTATCTGGCGGGCAATGCCGGGATTTCATCGGTGAACTATCTGGCATATTGGGGATATGCGGCATCGGTTGGCACGATTCTTGTAGCACTTGCAGGTCCTGTGCTCGGAACCATGGCGGATACCAAAGGGTTTAAAAAGCCAATTTTTACGGCGGCGATTTTAACAGGCGTAGCCGGTTGTGCTTTGCTTGGACTTGCAAAAGGCTGGCTGTTATTTCTGGTTATTTACATTATTGCAAAAGTCGGATTTTCAAGCAGCCTGATTTTTTATGATTCCATGCTTGGTGATGTGACAGACGAAGACCGCGTGGACTATGTTTCTTCGGCAGGGTATGCATGGGGATATATCGGAAGCTGTGTGCCGTTTATTGTCTGTCTGGTGCTTGTGCTTGGCAGCGGAAAAATCGGTATCAGCATGGAAATGTCAATGATGATTGCATTTTTAATTATTGCCGCATGGTGGCTTGTGATGTCGCTTCCGCTGTTAAAAGGATATGAACAGAAATTTTATGTGGAAAAGCAGAAACACGCGGTAAAAGAAAGCTTCTGCCGTCTGGGACAGACCTTTGGCAATATCCGCAAAGAAAAACATATTTTTATGTTTCTGCTGGCATTTTTCTTTTACATAGACGGTGTATACACGATTATCGACATGGCAACGGCATACGGCTCTGCACTGGGGCTGGACAGCACAGGACTTTTACTGGCACTGCTTGTTACGCAGCTGGTTGCATTTCCGTGCGCAATACTTTTCGGAAAATTATCCGGCAGAATGGAAACCTGCCGCCTGATTACCGTGTGTATCTTTGCTTACCTTGGAATTGCAATCTTTGCCGTATTTTTAAAGAGCCAGATTCAGTTCTGGATACTTGCGGTACTGGTTGGAATGTTTCAGGGTGGAATTCAGGCGTTGTCCCGTTCATATTTTACAAAAATCATTCCTGCCGAAAAGTCCGGAGAATATTTCGGACTGATGGACATCTGCGGAAAAGGCGCATCATTTATGGGAACAACGATTGTAAGCCTTGTATCGCAGATAACCGGAAACATCAACGCCGGTGTAGGCATGATTGCGGTTTTATTTGTAGCAGGCATTATTTTGTTCCGTAAATCAGTGTCACTTTGCAATACAGAAAAAGGTGAAGAGGTGTATCCTGCACCGGAAATGCCACAGCGCTCGTCCATTTAACTTCTGTTTATTCCTGACTATGGGACGGGGAAGGTGTGGCAGCTCCGGGGAGTGAACAGGAAGTGGTATAGAAATTAAAAGATGAAACTTTGCAAGAAATGTAGTGCAGAGTTTCATCTTTTTGTATTTTAAGGGGTAAAGCGATGCACAATATATAGAATGAAATTTATAAAAAAGTTGGAAAAGTTGCATTTTTTATTCAAAAAAGGTTGGAAAAGTTGCAAAAACAGGGCTATTTTGGGTTGGAAAAGTTGCAAAAATCCTCTTGACATTTCAAAAACTTGAATCTACAATTATTGCACATACAACAGTTGGAGGTGCAATAAATGTTAAAGAGAATCTTTTCTTATATGAAACAGTATAAGAAATATGCCTTTCTGGCATTGTTTTGCATCGCGGTGGAAGCGGTGCTGGAGTTAATGGTTCCGATGATTATGGCGGATTTGATTGACACCGGTGTTGCGACAGGCGATGAAAGATACATCTATCAAAAAGGATTTCAAATGGTACTCTGTGCGGCGGCGGCACTGGTGCTTGGCATCGGAAGCGCCCGTTTTGCGGCGCTTGCCGGTCAGGGACTGGGCGCAAACCTGCGTGAAGCCGAATACGAAAAATTGCAGTCGTATTCATTTGCCAATATCGACCATTTCAGGGTATCGTCGATTGTGACACGTTTAACAAGCGATGTCACGAATATTCAGAATGCCGTTTCAACCGGTATGCGCCCGTTTGGCAGAAGTCCGGTCATGCTGATTTTTGCAACGGGCGTGGCATTTTCCATTAATTCAACACTGGCGCTCGTATTTTTCGTGGCCCTGCCGGTACTTGCCGTGTTACTCATTTGCATTATTGTAAATGTACGTCCGCTCTATTCCAAAATGCAGTTTGCGATAGACCGCATGAACCGCACGATTCAGGAAAATCTGACGGCAGTCCGTGTAGTCAAAGCCTATGTGCGGGGCGATTACGAAATCGCAAAATTTGAAGAAGCAAATCTTAATCTGAAAAAAGAATCCGAAAAAGCATTTGGCATTGCCGTGTTAAATATGCCTGCCATGCAGTTTGTCATGTACGCAACAATACTGTCACTGCTGTTATTCGGCGGTTATCTGATTCATGAGGGCAGGCTTGGTATCGGTGAACTGACCGGATTTTTAAGCTACGTCCTGCTCATTTTAAATTCGCTGATGATGATGTCCAATGTATTTTTAATGATGACACGTTCTCTGGCATCCGGCGCGCGTATCCTTGAGGTCATCGATGAAAAAATAGATTTGACCGATGAAAATGCAAAGGACATCAGCGTAGAGCGCGGCGAAATCGAATTTGACCATGTGTGGTTTAAATATAAGGAAGAAGCAAAAGAATATGTGCTTTCCGATGTATCATTTCATATTAAAGCCGGTCAGACAGTAGGAATTATCGGTCAGACCGGTGCGGCAAAAACCACGCTTGTCCAGCTGATTCCGCGTCTTTATGATACCGTGCGGGGAACGGTAAAGGTGGACGGCGTTGATGTCAGAAATTATCCGATGCAGCATTTAAGAGATGCGATTGCTATGGTACTTCAGAAAAATACACTGTTTTCTGGAACAATGCTTGATAACTTAAAATGGGGCGATGAAAACGCTTCGATGGCGGAAATTGAAGAAGCCTGCCGGATTGCCTGTGTCGATGAATTTATTGACCGCATGCAGGACGGCTATCAGACCGAAATGGGACAGGGCGGTGTCAATGTGTCTGGCGGTCAGAAACAGCGCCTCTGCATTGCAAGAGCCATTTTAAAAAAGCCGAAGGTACTGATTTTAGACGATTCAACCAGCGCGGTTGATACGGCGACAGAAAGCAGAATCCGCGAAGGACTTGCAGAGAAACTGCCTGATATGACAAAAATTATTATTGCACAGCGCATATCTTCCGTGCGCCATGCGGATCAGATTATTATTTTGGACGGCGGAAGGGTAAGCGGTATCGGTACACATGAAAGCCTGCTTGCTTCCAACCGCATTTATCAGGAAATTTACGAATCCCAGAAGGAAGGAGCGGATTTATAATGGCAAAATATGTAGGATATAAAAGACCGAAAGACACGAAAAAGACAATCCGGCATCTGCTGGTATATTTAGGCATGCACAAATGGTCCTTTCTTTTGGTTGCCCTGCTGGTATTTATCAGTGCCGGAGCCAATATTACGGGAACATATCTTTTAAAGCCGGTCATTAACCGCTTTATCGTTCCGGGAGATTTAAACGGACTGGTGCGTGCCGTTGCGGCAATGGGCGTGATGTATCTGTGCGGCGCGCTGGCAACGCTCGGATACAACCGTTTAATGGTGAAGACCTCGCAGAAAGTCATCCGTGAAATCCGAAGCGATTTATTTGCACACGTACAAAAACTGCCCCTGCGGTATTTTGATGCGCATACACACGGCGAATTAATGAGCCGTTTTACCAACGATGTAGATGCCGTACAGGAAGCGATGAACAACAGCTTTGCAATGATTATCCAGAGTTTCATGATGCTTTTCGGTACGGTGATAATGATGATGGTACTCAGTATCCGGCTGTCGCTGATTGTTGTGGTGTTTTTAATTGTTATGTTTGTGGTTATCCGCTTAAACGGAAAGCACAGCAAAAAATATTTTAACCGGCAGCAGGAGGAACTCGGCAAAATTAACGGATTTGTACAGGAAATGGCAGAGGGACAGAAGGTCGAAAAGGTCTTCAATCACGAAGCAAAAGACTATGCGCGTTTTTGTGAACTCAGTGAAAATTTCAGAAAGCAGTCCACCAATGCTCTGTCCTTTGCCGGTATGATGATACCAACCATTGTCAGTCTTTCCTATCTGAATTATGCGGTGTCTGCCTGCGCGGGCGGCCTGCTTGCAATCCGGGGACTGATGGATTTGGGAAGTCTTTCGGCATATCTGGTATATGTGCGCCAGAGTGCAATGCCGTTAAACCAGTTTACCCAGCAGGTCAATTTCCTGTTGTCTGCGCTTTCCGGTGCGGAACGCATTTTTGACATGATGGACGAACAGCCGGAAGTGGACGAAGGTAACGTGCATTTATGTCACGTTGTAAAAAATGCGGATGGCACACTGACAGAATGTGAACAAAGCACACCGGATTACGCATGGAAAGTGCCGGAAAACGGCGGCTTCCGCTATGTTGAATTAAAAGGTGATGTGCGTTTTCAAAATGTAGTCTTTGGGTACACCGATAAAAAGCGCGTATTAAACGGCATTTCTCTTTTTGCAAAACCGGGACAGAAAATCGCATTTGTCGGTTCAACCGGTGCGGGAAAAACAACGATTGTCAACCTGATTAACCGTTTTTATGAAATCCAGTCGGGAACGATTACCTATGACGGTATCGACATTCAGCAGATTGCAAAAGACGATTTGCGCCGCTCACTGGCAATGGTTATTCAGGATACGCATTTATTTACGGGAACGATTGCGGACAATATCCGGTACGGCAAGTTAGATGCGGCTGACGAGGAGGTTTATGAGGCAGCACGCATTGCCAATGCGGACTCCTTTATCCGCAGACTGCCGGACGGTTATGATACAATGCTGTATGCAGACGGCAGTAATCTTTCGCAGGGACAGCGCCAGTTACTTGCGATTGCGAGAGCGGCAGTTGCCAAACCGCCGGTGCTTATTTTAGACGAAGCGACCAGTTCTGTAGATACCCGCACCGAGCGGCTGATTGAAAAGGGCATGGATGCGATTATGGAAGGCAGAACGGTATTTGTCATTGCACACCGCCTGTCAACCGTGCGAAACTCCAAAGCAATCATGGTATTGGAAAAGGGTGAAATCATAGAGCGCGGCAGTCATGAGGAATTGTTAGAACAGCAGGGCAGATACTATAGGCTGTATACGGGACAGTTTGAACTGGAATAAAGTATGAGCAATCCATATGCGAGAGATTGCTCATACGGCAATTTGCTTTCAGGTAAAGCAAATTGCCATTATCGTAGATTGACAGTAAACTCGTCCATACAGATATTTGCGCCGCAGGTGTCGCAAATATTATTTATCGCAGAACTGAATAAATTCAGTTCGCGTTCTTTCGGCATAAATGCCTATAGAAAAGAGGAAAGTATGAAAAAAGAACAGATTCGGAATGAATTATTTAAGATAGAAGTGCTGCGGCAGAGATTAATGCGGCCGAAGTTTATCGCATTGGGGCTTACAGTAGGGCAGGGACAGCCGCGCATTTTAAAAGAACTGCTTTTTGAAGGCAGTATGACACAGAAAAAACTTGCGGATGCCTGCCTTTTAGATGTAACCACGATGTCAAGGACACTTGACCGAATGGAGCAGGCAGGACTGCTTGTACGGGAAAGTAATCCCGACTGCCGCCGTTCATGGCTGATTGCCCTGACGGAAAAGGGAATGGATATTGCCAAAAAGGTACAGCAGATATTTGAAGAAACGGATAAAATTTATTGCAGTAATCTTTCAGAGAAAGAAGCGGAGCAGCTTTTCGTATTGCTTCAAAAAGTAGAGGACAATATTTCACAAAACTGTAAATAAGAACTTCTTTTGTGGCTGTCCTCATTTTTGTGGCTGGCAGGCTGTAAGAAGCAGGCATATATTTTCCGTTGTCCGAATAGGATATACAAACAAACTTTAGGATATTGCATGAAAGGATATATCGAAGAACGGGCAGTAAAGACGGCGGAATATATTATCGAAACCAAAGCAACCGTGCGCCAGACCGCGCGTAAATTCGGTGTCAGCAAAAGCACCGTACATAAAGATGTGACGGCGCGTCTGACACGAATCAATCCGGCGCTTGCAAATGAAGCGCGCAAGGTGCTTGATGTCAACAAAAAAGAGCGCCATATCCGCGGCGGATTGGCAACGCGCGAAAAATACCTGCACGAACAGTAACAGCATATAAAATGAGCCGGTACCGTCTGATGCATCAGACGGTACCGGCCTGTTTTGTTTGGGGAGAAAAGTTACTGTAATACTGCAACAATCTCTAAATTGCGTTCTTTTGATAAATCTACAAATTCATTGCCTTCACACTTTACAATCGGGCGTGACAGGGCATGTCCGTTAATTAAAACGACTTCGCCGGTGCGGCCATCAGAAAGTTTGACATTATTTCCGATATAAGAAGTGGCGACATTCTTTAAGAACGGAAGGCTGAACTTCGGGTCAAATTTTGTAAAAGCATCCTGTTCCATATCCCGTACAACGTGGAATGGACAGAGGGCTTTTCTGTATATGCGGGAAGAGGTCATTGCATCGTAGATATCTGCAATTGTAATAATCTTTGCAAAATCAGGAATGTCTTCTGACTTTAAACCCATTGGATATCCGGAGCCGTCGCATTTTTCATGGTGTAGTAAAATGGCAGATTTAACACGCTCATCAATATCGGCATCCTTTACAATCTGATAGCCTAAGTTGACATGCTCTTTAATAATGGCATATTCGTTAGCGGTCAGCCGGTCCGGTTTGCTTAAAATTTCATTTGGAACTAAAAGCTTTCCGATATCGTGTAAAATACCGCATAAAGTCAGCACCTTTACATCTTCCTCAGAATAGCCGAGCCATTTTCCAAGAATGGAGGCAATAATGGCAACATTAATGCAGTGGACATATGTTAAATCGTCCATATCACGCATACAGTGGAGCATATCGAAAATCTGGAGAGTATTCGTATATTCTGCAAGAATTTTTTCGGTATTCTTTAACAGCGCAGTCGTATCAATTGTTTCGTGGTTAATGACAATGTCATTTAATTCTGTCTTCAAATCATTAATACCATCAATAAAAGTTTCGTTAAAATGTTCGAAATTCTGGCTCTGCTTAATTTTTTCATAGTAAGTCATCTGTTCCAGAACTTCCGGCTGCTCAGGCTGTGCGGCAGCTTCCTCATATACATTAATTTTTAAGACATTGTACTCAGAGATTTTTGCAATCATATCTAAAGTCAAAACGGTATCTTTTGCAGCAATAAGATGACCGGTGGAAGTCATAATATCCTGTGATAAAACCATGCCTTCAGCGGCATCAAAAATAAAAATATTTTTCTTCTGTGTATTGTCGATCATCCTTGAAATCTCCTTTACAAAAGTATAAATTTTCCAGTAGCTTTATTATATGGTTGAGGGGATAAAAAGTCAATAAAAAGTACTTGACCAATGCCCATAGATTGTGTAATATACATACGTATGAATGATTAACTGAATAATTTAAGATGTCCCTTATTTAGAGCGGTGGAGATACATAGGATCGATGAAGCCCGGCAACCCCATATGGTAAGATATGGAAGGTGCCAACCTGAGCGACTATCCTGCTTTTGCGGCAGGTCGAACAATAAGAGGATTACGGATCTTACATAGATTACGAGTCCTGTCTGAGGGGCTCGTTTTTCAGTTTCAGGAGAAGTACCAGAAGCAGCGCTTAACAGTTTACAGGGACATAAAAAGCCCGATGAAAGAAAGGAAGAAAGAATTCATGGAGAAAAGATTATTTACTTCAGAATCAGTAACAGAAGGACATCCGGACAAAATCTGCGATCAGGTTTCTGATGCAGTACTGGATGCATTATATGCACAGGACCCATATTCAAGAGTTGCCTGCGAAACATTAACCAATACAGGATTTGTGATGGTTATGGGTGAAATTACAACAAAGGCCAATGTAGATATTGCACAGATTGTAAGAGATACCGTAGTAGAAATCGGCTATGACAGCTCTGAAAAAGGCTTCGATGGTAATACCTGTGCCGTTATGGTGGCACTTGACAAGCAGTCACCGGATATTGCAATGGGTGTTGACAAGGCACTTGAAGCAAAAGAAGGCATTGATCCGGATGCAGATGACATTGGTGCAGGCGATCAGGGTATGATGTTTGGCTATGCAACCAATGAAACAGAAGAATATATGCCATATTCCGCAGCACTTGCACAGAAGCTTGCAAGACAGCTGACAAAGGTCAGAAAAGACGGTACACTGTCTTATTTAAGACCGGACGGAAAGACACAGGTTACAGTGGAATATGATGAAAACAACAAGCCTGTAAGACTGGATGCCATCGTTGTATCTTCACAGCATGCACCGGAAGTTTCACAGGAACAGATTCATACAGATATCAAGAAGTATGTTATTGATGCCATTGTAGACAACAGTATGGTAGATGATGACACGAAAATTTATATCAATCCGACAGGACGTTTCGTAATCGGCGGACCAAACGGTGACAGCGGTCTGACAGGTCGTAAGATTATCGTTGATACTTACGGTGGTGTTGCAAGACACGGCGGCGGTGCATTTTCAGGTAAGGACTGCACAAAGGTAGACCGTTCCGCAGCATATGCCGCAAGATATGTAGCAAAGAACCTCGTTGCCGCAGGTATTGCAGACAGATGTGAAATCCAGTTATCTTATGCGATCGGTGTTGCACTGCCGACATCTATCCGCGTGGAAACATTCGGAACAGGGAAGTTAAGCGAAGATAAGATTGTAGAAATCATCCGTGAAAACTTCGATTTAAGACCGTCAGGTATTATCAAGATGCTTGATTTAAGAAGACCGATCTACAAGCAGACAGCAAGCTATGGACATTTCGGCCGTAACGACCTGAATCTGCCATGGGAAAAACTTGACCGTGTAGATGCATTAAAAATGTATTTGTAAAATATCCTGAAATCCAGGAATAAACAACGGGAAATTCTGGAAGAATAAAGAAAGCCAGAGGGAAGATATAAGCCGGCTATGGACAAACCATCCATTGTCGGCTTATACTGTTTTTAAATAAAGTCTGTTTTTTAAGAAAAAGTAAGCTGCCGCAGGGCAGATGTGAAACTGTATTTACGGAGTACGCCTCGCCGTATCCTGTATAAATTTGATAGAAATGCATTTAAAAATGAAGAAATGAGGAATTGTATGATTGAAAATTATAGTATTACAGAGTGGATTGCGTTCTTTTTTATTTACAGCTTTTTAGGGTGGTGCATTGAATCCGCCATTGTATCCTTTAACAAGCGCAAACTGACAAACAGAGGCTTTTTAAAAGGTCCGATGCTGCCACTGTACGGTTCGGGAGCGGTAATCATGCTGTTATCAACACTTTGGGCAAAGGATAATTATGTTTTAGTATACATCTGTGGTACAATCGGTGCAACGGCGCTGGAATATGTCACAGGGGTACTGATGGAAATGATGTTTAACATGCGCTACTGGGATTACAGCAATAAAAAGTTTCAGATTCACGGCTATATCTGTCTGACCTCATCCTTATTCTGGGGCGTGCTGACGGTATTGCTGGTCTGTTTTGTGCATATTCCGGTTGCGGCACTGGTGGCTTCCGTTCCGGCAAATATATTAAGAGTTGGATTATTTTTTATCATTGCGGTGGCATCCGTGGATACGGTTGATGCGTTTAAAAAGGCGCTGGATTTCCAGAAGCTGCTCACGTATGAAACAAGAATTAAAAATGAACTGTCAGAACTGACAGAGCGTTTAAACGATGCAAAAGAAGTATTTACGGATAAGAATAATGAAAGAAGCCGTGAATTTTTCAGTATGCAGGAAGCGCGTGCGGAACGCTTAAGACTGGAACTGGATGCGGCAAAGGAAAAGGTCGGCAAATTCAAAAATTCCATGTTAAACAGCTTCCCGTCCGCAACGTCTAATAAGTTTGGCGAAGCGCTGGACGAATTTAAAGAGTATTTTAATAGGAAAAAATAAAAAAAATTTCATTTAGCTCTTTTAAATTTTCAAAATGTTGTATATAATGGTATTCTACTATGTATGTTTAGACTGCGTTATACTGTCTACATATATATAGAAATGAAGAAAATAAGAAAAACGAACATAGATAGAATGAAGAACATCGGAAAGGGGATTCATATGTTATCAACCGATATCGGAGTAGATTTGGGTACAGCCAGTATTCTGGTTTATATAAAAGGAAAAGGCGTTGTTTTAAAAGAACCGTCCGTAGTAGCATTTGACAGAGATACCAACAAGATTAAGGCAATCGGTGAGGAAGCACGTCTGATGTTAGGAAGAACACCGGGTAATATCGTAGCGGTAAGACCGTTAAGACAGGGTGTTATTTCTGATTACAGAGTAACTGAAAAAATGTTAAAGTACTTCATCCAGAAGGCAATCGGCAAGAGAATGTTAAAGAAGCCAAGAATCAGTGTCTGTGTACCGTCAGGTGTTACAGAAGTAGAAAAGAAAGCTGTAGAAGATGCAACACTTCAGGCTGGCGCAAGAGAAGTAGCAATTATCGAAGAACCGATTGCAGCTGCCATCGGTGCAGGTATTGATATTTCAAGACCGTGCGGTAACATGATTGTTGATATCGGTGGTGGTACAACAGATATCGCGGTTATTTCTTTAGGCGGTACAGTAGTCAGCACCTCCATTAAGATTGCCGGTGATGATTTTGATGAAGCAATCGTCCGATATATGAGAAAGAAACACAATCTTCTGATTGGTGAAAGAACTGCGGAAGATATTAAGATAAAAGTCGGTTCAGCTTATCCGAGAACTGAGATTGCAACAATGAACGTAAGAGGTCGAAACCTTGTAACAGGTCTTCCAAAGACGGTTGAGGTAACGTCAGAAGAAACACAGGAAGCATTAAAAGAAGCAACATCCCAGATTGTTGAAGCCGTACACAGTGTACTGGAAAAGACACCACCGGAATTAGCTTCCGATATTGCAGACAGAGGAATTGTCCTGACAGGCGGCGGAAGCCTTTTACAGGGACTTGAAGAACTGATTGAATCAAAGACAGGAATCCATACAATGACAGCCGAAGACCCGATGACAGCAGTTGCAATCGGAACCGGTAAGTTTATTGAATTCCTTGCAGGATACAGAGATGATAAATAATTATCAGCAAAATAAGAAGTGAGCGGAGGAGGAAAGAAATGGTAAAGGGGCTTTACACAGGGTACACAGGAATGGTGAATTCCCAGAAAAGACTGGATGTGATTTCCAACAACCTTGCAAATGCAACAACGACAGGTTTTAAAGCAGAGGGCTGTACAACACAGGCATTTGATTCCATGTATGCCATCAAGATTAAAGATGCAACAGTCGGACATTTAAACCAGAATATCGGTTCAGTCAGTCTGGGTGCAAAGATTGGGGAAACATACAGAAACTGGGAGCAGGGTTCGTTACAGGCAACGAACAACACCTATGATTTTGCACTGGCAGGACAGGGCTTTTTCTCGGTAGAGTTCACCAATAAGAACGGTGTAACAAGCACAATGTATTCCAGAGATGGCGCATTTCAGATGAATTCAGAAGGCTATCTTGTGACAAAAGACGGCGATTATATTTTAGGTGAAGGCGGAAGAATCCAGCTTCCGACAGATTTGAATGAATTATCTGTTGATTCACAGGGAAATATTTTTGCAGACGGACAGTATGTAGATACATTTGCCTTGGTTGATTTTGAAGATTATAACTATCTGGAAGAATACGGTGAAAATCTGTACCGTGCGGTGGATGGTGCAACCGAACAGGATTGTACGGCAACCGTACAGCAGGGCTACTTAGAAGCTTCTAATATTAATGTCGTATCAGAAATGGTGGACATGATTGCGGTTGCAAGAGAGTATGAAAGCGGACAGAAAGTCATCCAGGCAATTGATGAAATGCTTGGCAAAATGGTGACAATGTCAGAATTATAATAAGGTCCGGGTTAAAAGACATTAATATTATGGTAGTAAGCTGCCGGTAAAATCACCGGTATTGATTACGGAATGGAGAAGAATATGGTAAGATCATTATGGACGGCAGCAGCAGGCATGACGTCACAGCAGACAAATGTCGATACGATTTCCAATAATCTTGCAAATGTAAATACAACAGGATACAAGATGGAAACAACACATTTTAAATCCCTTTTATATCAGCAGTTACAGGCAAAGACCACATCTGCAAACGGTGAAACAAAGCCGGTTAATGCACAGGTTGGTTTGGGTTCAAGAGTATCTGCTGTAACATCACAGTATGTACAGGGTTCTGTCAACAAAACAGATAGTGACACGGATTTTGCAATCGTAGGAAATGGCTTTTTCGGTGTAGTCGGTGAAGATGGACAGACTTATTACACAAGAAACGGTAACTTTGGATTCTCAATTGCAACAGAAGGCTATATGCTTTGTACATCAGAAGGTCTTCCGGTATTAAGCTCAGACGGTAATGAACTGGTGCTGGGACCGGAATATGACCCGACAAAGATTACAGTAGACGGCGACGGTAATTTATTATATCCAAGTGAAGAAAATAACAACAATCCGACGGCAATCGGTTTAAAGATTGGATTATTCCAGTTTGCCAATCCGGCAGGTCTTGATAAGACAGGAGATTCTCTTTTAATGGAAACGGAAGCATCCGGTATTGCATTAAATGAAGATATCGATGAGGTAGGCAAAAAGAGTACTTTAAAGCAGGGATATCTGGAAGCTTCTAATGTCAATGTAGCAACAGAAATGGTAAATCTGATTACAGCGCAGAGAGCCTATGAATTATGCTCAAAGGCAATTACCACATCCGATACGATGATGGAGCAGGCAAACAATCTGAAGCGATAAGTAAAAGCAGCGGTGCGGCAGTTTAATGCCGGGGAGGAAAGGTGTACATATGAGCGATACAATCAGCGGATTAAATTCGTCATATTTAAACGGTACCTATACCAATTCAACAACAAGTGCGCTTGAAAGCACATTAAATAATAAGGATTTATCTACATCTTCCAGCGATGAACTCATGGAAGTCTGCAAGGATTTTGAAGAATATTTTGCAGAACAGATGGTAAAATCCATGCTTAAAATGGCAAAAGTAGACAGCAGTGATGATGATAACAGCTATGCTTCTATTTTTGGACTGTCTTCTGACAGCAGTGATTCCGGAATGAGTACCATGTCCAGCTATTTTGGTGACCAGATGGTGTCAAAGCTGTCTGAAGCACTGTGCAGTACAGAAAACGGCAGCGGACTGGGACTGGCACAGACCCTTTATAATCAGATGAAGAGGAATTACGGAATTGAGGAGTAATTTAGATTACGAAGCAGAATATATTGAAGGCTTTGTAGAAAATATCATATACCGCAATGAAGACAACGGTTATACCGTTTTCAACGTGGTTTATAAAGGTGAAGAGATTACCTGCGTTGGTGTATTCAGTTACATCAACGCAGGTGAATTTATTACTGCAAATGGAGGATTTGTCAAACATCCGTCCTATGATATGCAGTTTTCTATTAAATCTTATGAATTCAAAGCGCCGGACGACACCAAGTCGGTCAGACGTTATCTTGCATCCGGTGCCATCAAAGGCATTGGTGAAAAAATGGCTGAGAGGATTGTAAAAGAGTTCGGGGATGACACCTTCCGCATTATGGAAGAAGAACCGGAACGTCTTGCGGAGATTAAAGGCATCAGTCTTACAAAAGCGATGGATATCGCAGCTCAGCTTGTCGATAAACGCGACATGCGTAAAGCTATGATGTTTTTACAGGACTATGGCATCAGCATGGGAATTGCGGGTAAAATTTATTCCAGATACGGACAGGAAATATATACAATTATTAAGCAGAATCCTTACAGACTTGCAGACGATATTGACGGCATCGGATTTAAAACGGCCGATGAAATTGCGGCAAAGGCTGGCATTAAAGTAGATTCGGATTTCAGAATCCGCAGTGGGATTTTGTATGTGCTGACACAGGCGGCAGGACAGGGACACATCTATCTGCCGTGGACAGAATTAGAGCAGGGGGTCACAGCACTGTTGTTAATAGATATTCGTGATATGGAGCGCCATATCATGGATATGGCAATTGATAAAAAAATTGTTGTCCGTGAAAATGCGTCTGGCGAAAAGTGCATTTATGCTTCGATGTATTATTATATGGAGGCTTCTATTGCCAAGCATTTGATCGAACTGAATATCCCGTATTCGCAGGATGAAGCGGAAATCGGTCAGAGAATCGCGCAAATCGAAGAAAAAAACGACATAATTCTTGATGATATCCAGAAACAGGCGGTTCATAAGGCTGTTTTAAATGGATTGATGGTTATTACGGGCGGACCGGGAACGGGAAAGACAACAACTATTAATACCATTATTAAATATTTTGAAATGGAAGGGCTGGAAATCCGTCTGGCAGCGCCGACGGGCCGTGCGGCAAAGCGGATGGCAGAAACAAGCGGATATGAAGCGCAGACAATTCACAGACTGCTTGAAATCTGCGGCAGTGCATCCGATTCACAGAACACAGGCATGCATTTTGAAAGAAATGAAGACAATCCGCTGGAAACAGATGTCATTATTGTAGATGAAATGTCCATGGTGGACGTATCTATTATGAACTCACTGCTAAAGGCAATAGCTGTCGGAACACGTCTGATTCTTGTGGGCGATGTGGACCAGTTACCGAGTGTTGGACCGGGAAATGTGTTAAAGGATATTATCCATTCGGGCTGCTTTGAAGTCGTGAAGCTGGAAAAGATTTTCAGACAGGCGGCAGAGAGCGAAATCATCATGAACGCGCATAAGATTAATAAAGGCGAACCGGTGACACTCAACAAATACAGCAAAGACTTTTTGTTTGTCAAACGGAACAATCCAGATGCCATTATTGCGGCGATGTGTACACTGATTAAAGAAAAACTGCCGGATTATGTCCACGCGGACCGCAAAGACATCCAGATACTGACACCGACGAGAAAATCCGCAGTCGGCGCACAGCGGTTAAACCGGATTATGCAGCAGTACTTAAATCCGCCGTCCGCAGACAAAATGGAAAAAGAAGTTGGGGATACCATTTACCGTGTGGGCGATAAGGTCATGCAGATAAAAAATAACTATCAGCTGGAATGGGAGCGCAAGAGCCGGTATGGCGTTACCTATGACCGCGGCAATGGCATTTTCAATGGGGACACCGGTGTGATAGAAGATATCAACTTCTTTTCGGAACAGATGCTGGTGCGGTTTGAAGACGACCGTTTTGTATACTATGATTTTACACAGTTGGATGAACTGGAGCTGGCATATGCGATTACAATTCACAAATCGCAGGGCAGTGAATATCCGGCGGTGCTGATTCCGATGTTTCCGGGACCGCGTATGCTGATGAACCGCAATCTCTTATACACGGCAGTGACAAGGGCGAGAACCTGTGTCTGCATGGTAGGACTGGAAGACTGCTTTCATGAAATGGCGGCAAATGAATCGGAGCAGAAACGATATTCTTCACTGGACCTGCGGATTCAGGAAATGGATAATCTTTAAATCAAAGATTCCTCAGAAATGAATTCAGTTTGTGCATCATTTAGAATTGGAACGTTTGTGAAATAGAGGGGAAAATGAAACAGGGAAAAAACAAGCGGAATAACACGCAGAACTTAAAAGAATATATACAGCAGCTTGCACAGACCGGCATCAAAGAACTGACGGATATAGTGTTTCCGCCGGCGTGTCCGGTCTGCGGCGGGGTTCTGGGGTTTGAAAAGGGCAGACGAAGACAAATCTGTCCGGATTGTGACAACAGACTTGAATATATCGGCGAACCGCGCTGCATGAAGTGCGGAAAACCGTTAAAAAAGACGGATACGCAGCAGTTTTGCTATGACTGTACGGTGAAACGCCATTTTTATGAACGCGGTGTGGCGGTCTTTGCCTATACGGACGGCATTAAACAGTCCATTTACCAATTCAAGTATCATGATAAAAGAGAATATGCGGCATTTTACGGCAGGCAGGCGGCGCAGCAGTGCGGTGCACTCATTGGAAAATGGGATATTGATCTTGTGCTTCCCGTACCGATGTATGCAGCCAAACAAAGAAAACGCGGATACAATCAGGCAGAACTGATTGCGCGCGAGCTTTCTAAAAATCTGAATCTGATCTGTGCTTCGGAAATCCTGGTCCGTACCAGAAAAACAACTCCAATGAAAGAATTAAATGATGAGGAAAGAAGAAAAAATGTAGAAAGGGCTTTCCTTGTAAAAGAAAATGTAGTAAAATATAAAAAAATTTTACTTGTTGATGATATTTATACAACAGGAGCAACGATAGACAGCTGCGCAAAAATTTTATATGAAAAGGGCGCACAGAAAGTATATTTTTTATGTCTGTGTGCGGGGAAAGGATTTTAAGAAAATGCCGGGAACGGCAGAAGGGGAGAATTGATTATGGATGTTAGAAATTGCAGACAATGTGGGAAATTATATAATTATATAGGCGGCAGTTACCGTAATTTATGCCCGAGCTGCATTAAACAGCTGGAAGACAAGTTTATGGAAATTAAGGAATATATCCGCGACAACAAAGTTGCAAGCATTTCGGAGATTTCAGATAAATTTGAAGTCAGCACCAAGCAGATTGAACAGTGGGTGCGTGAAGAACGTCTCTGCTTTACGGATGATTCACCGATCGGGCTGCAGTGTGAGTGCTGTGGTGCAACGATTAAGACAGGGCGTTACTGTGATAAGTGTAAAGGAACGATGGCAAACAAGCTGGATAATCTGTATAAGGCACCGGCAGCGGCTCCGGCACCAAGGGCAGGCAGGGATCGTGACAATGCAAGAATGAGATTCCTTGATAAATAACAGATTCTATATTACAGAGCATAAAGAAAGAATTACTCAGGATATATACAGAATTCCGGGCGATTCTTTCTTTTTTTGTATTTAAAAATTGTAAAAACAGGTTAAGGAATATGCCGAAAGTACCGATAATATTTCTGAAACCATTTTAATGAGAATAGGAAAAGAGTTTAAACGGAAAGAGAGGCGGTCAGCAATGCGTGTAGAGGCATACAGTGCTGTGAACCGGATTTATCAGAGTGGGGCAGCTTCTTCTGCAAAGAAGGGAGGCAGTACTGCTTCATATAGTGATAAACTGGAAATTTCAAGAACAGCAAAGGATTATCAGACAGCAAAAGAGGCAGTAAGCCGGACATCGGAAGTAAGAGAAGACAAGGTTGCACAGATAAAAGCGGCAATGGAGGCAGGAACATATCGTGTGAGTGCGCAGGAAGTTGCCGGTAAGATGCTTGAGAATATTGCAACATTAACATTTTAAGGAGATTCTTTCATGGCAAGTTTAATTGATACACTTATTGATGTACTTGGACAGGAAGATGCAGAGTATAAAAAACTGCTGGAGTTATCCAATAACAAGACAAAGGCAATTGTCGGTGCGGATATTGAGCGGTTACAGGATATTCTGGTTCAGGAACAGGCTCAGATTGATGCCATTAACAAACTGGAACAGCAGCGTATGGAAAATGTAGATGATATCTGCAATGTACTCAATTTAAGAAGAACAGACATTAAATTAGAAGATATTTTAGAAGTGCTAAAGAAGCAGCCTAAAGAGCATGATGCACTTGAGGCAGTTAATGCACAGCTTAAACAGACATTAAATGAGTTGATGAAAATCAACGAGAATAATAAATTACTGACAAAAGAATCACTGGATATGGTTGAGTTTGAACTTAACATTGCAAAAAATGCAGTGCTTACACCACAGACAGGAAACTACAGTAAAAACGCTTATGACGAGGAGAGAATCCAGACCGTCAGCGGCTTTGATGCAAGACAGTAATATTTAATTTTATACTTTATACAGGTTTTCCCACGGAGGGGAGGACGGCCGGCTTAAGGATAAGCAGATGAGGGCAGAAATGGAGAAACAATGGCAAACGGAATGGGAAGTCTGTATATTGGCGTTTCCGGCCTGCACAGCGCGCAGACAGCTTTAAATACAACAGCACATAACCTCGCCAACATTAATACAGAGGGGTATACAAGACAGCAGATTACGTTTGAAGATATGACGTATCTGACTGTTGGTACGAGAAGTAATACAATTGATAAATACGGACTCGGTGTTTCCGTCAGTGAAATCCGCAGAATCCGCGATACGTTTATCGACAGAGCGTATCGGACAGAGAACGGCAGACTGGGTTACTATGAAAGCAACTTAAAAGCCGTAGAAGAAGTAGAAGATCTTTTTGGTGAAATGCAGGGTGTTACCTATCAGGACTGCTTGAAAAATTTATATTCCGCAGTGAATGAATTAAGCAAGAATCCTGAAAGCACCGTTGCACGATCCTCTTTAATTCAGTATACATCAGCATTTGTAAACAGATCCAATAAAATCTATGAGAGTTTAAAAGACTATCAGACAACGCTGAATACCGAAGTACAGAATTCCGTAAACCGGATTAATGAACTGGGGCAGACCATTTTTGCATTAAACAAGCAGATTCAGGGAATTGAATCCGGTTCGGGCGAATATGCCAACGATTTACGTGACCAGCGTGATAATGCACTCGATGAACTCAGTGGATATATTAAGATGTCTTATTATGAAGAAGCAAACGGACGTGTCATCGTCACATGCGAAGGCATTCCGTTTGTCAATGAGAATAATGTGACAGAGATGTCCACAAGAACCATGGACAGTAATTCGCTGCTGATTCCAACCTGGCCTTCCTTTGAAAAGGATGTATTTGACATTACACAGCCGATTTCAAATGGCAGTAAAAATGATATGGGTTCATTAAAAGGTGCAATTATTGCGCGGGGAAGTGTCAATGTCAAGGCTTCCGATGTACCGGTAAAGCCGGATGAGAGTGATTATGACCTGACAACGGCAGAAGGACAGGCAGCATACGATGCAGCCAATGCCGCATATCAGGAAAAGCAGGATTATTACAATACATACATTGAACCGTCTGCTATTTTAAGTGCGATGGCAGGGCTGGATAAGCTGGTAAACGGGATTGTGGAGTCCATCAATGATGTTTTATGTCCTGAAAAAGAAATTACGCTGGATGCACCGCTGACAGACAGTGAAGGCAATGAAATTGCCGCAGCGAAGTATACATATAAAGCATCATCCAATGCAGTTCTGTATACAAGACACGGACAGGCAGTACAGGGAACGGACAATGGTGACGGAACATACAGTTACACATCGGAGGAAGCCCTTTTTACAGATGAAACACTGACACAGAAAGAACAGGTAGATTCTTATGTATATTCTGTTTTGGACATGGATAAGACAGATTATGGTATGGACGATGATAAGACCATCGGTGAGGAATTGATTTCCCGTACCAATACCAAGCGTTATATCGTGACAACCGATGCGAACGGTGGTACGATTTATGTCAGAAACAATCTGGATGTGAAGGGCAACCAGTCTTACTATACGATCGGCAGCCTTGAGATGAACAAGGAAGTTGCACAGAATGTCGGTAAGATTGCACTGACGACGAAACAGGGAAAAGAAGATTTTGATAAAGCACAGGAACTGGTGGATATGTGGGAGAACAAATTTGCTTCTTTAAATCCTGAGGTCTATGCAAAGTCAGATTTTAATACATATTATACAAATTTCATCAGTGAATACGCAACGATGGGTCGTGTGCTTGACAATTACGTGGGCAATCAGGAAACCATGGTAAACGGATATGATAACCAGCGTTTACAGTTGCAGGGTGTATCTTCTGATGAAGAACTTGAAAAGATGATTAAGTTCCAGCAGGCATACAATGCAGCATCACGGTATATTAATGTTGTCAGCGATATGTTAGAAAGCTTAATCGTTTCACTTGGAAATGCATAAAATGAAGTTTAAACAGTTATCTGCACCGGGGCGAAAGCAGATGACCATGGCAGCGGATGCTGCCCGGTAATAAAACCGCCCGGAAATGAGGAAAATATGGCATCAACATTTTTTGGATTAACAATATCATACAGCGGTCTGCAGGCAGCATCCACATCGCTGAATGTTACGGGACATAACGTATCCAATATTAATACAAAGGGATATTCAAAACAGCAGGCATCCACAGAAGCTGCACAGGCATTACGTACGTTCTCGACCTACGGTATGCTCGGTGCCGGTGTTAAAGTAACAGGTGTCAGCCAGCTGCGTGACAGCTATTACGATGAAAAATACCGTAACAATCAGGCAAATTATGGTGAATATGAAGCAAAAGAAAATTATATGGATCAGATTGAAGATTTCTTTGATGAATGGAATCTGAACGGTTACTGTAAGGAATATCAGAAGTTCTTTACATCGGTAGAAGAAGTTATTAAAGCACCGGGCGAGGCTTCGACAAAGAATCAGCTGATTAACAATGCAGCGAGCATGGCGCAGTATTTTAATACATTGTCTACGAATCTTAGAAAGATTCAGGAAGATGCAAATAACGAAATCAAGGATGCGGTAGAGCAGATTAATTCCTATGCACAAAACATTGCTTCTTTAAACAGACAGATTAATCAGATTGAAGCCAACTACGGCGATGCAAATGATTTAAGAGATAAGAGAAATGCGCTGATTGATGATCTGGCACAGATTGTCAATGTCAGCATCAATGAAGAAGACATCGGAAACGGTCTGACAGATTTCAGGGTATCCATTAACGGACAGACACTGGTTGCAGGATACGATTACAATAAGCTTTATACAGAAGCCAGAGCAGATAAGAGAAATGCTTCCGATGCTGCCGCTTTATATGATGTAAAGTGGGAGAGCGGACAAAACTTCAATCTTTACAGCCCGTCTCTTGGCGGACAGATGAAGGCACTGGTAGATATCCGTGACGGCTGTAATGGTGAGTTTGAACAGTACAAAGTAGATGAGAACGGCGATTACATTCTGGATTCAGACGGTAACAAAGTATTGGAATCTGTATTAAGAAATGAACAGAATACAGATTTTAAGGGGATTCCGTATTACCAGTCCCAGTTAAACCAGTTCATTTCCACATTGTCGGAATCGGTTAATAACGTTTTAAAGAGTGGTCTGACATCAGACGGAACACAGCACGGCATTTCATTGTTTGTAACACAGACAAACACAGATACGATGACGGCTTTAAACATTACAGTCAACCCAGAACTGGTTAAAGATGCCGATAAGCTTGCAACAAGAAGTTCTGCGGCGACCGGACAGGCAGAAGCGGATATTATGGAACAGTTAAGAAAGCTTCAGAGCGAAAAGATTTTTGACGGTGGTACAGGCGCTTACTTCCTTGAAAGTATGGTCAGTGATATGTCCATTGATTCAAGCAATGCAACGAATATGTTAGATAATTACAACAACCTGCGCACAACAATTCAGAATCAGCGCTTATCAATCATGGGTGTTGATACCGATGAAGAAGCGATGGATATGATGAAATTCCAGCAGGCATATAACTTAAATTCAAAGATGATGTCTGTCATGAACGAAATTTATGACAAGCTGATTAATGGAACAGGACTATAAGTTTTAATGATTAGGTTTCATTCCGGATTGGAGAAGATATGAGAATTACAAATCAGATGATGATTAACAGCAGTATGGCAAATATCCAGGTGAATAAAAAACAGGTTAATACACTGGATACCCAGCTGTCTACACAAAAAAAGATTAATAAGCCGTCAGAAGACCCGATTATTGCCATTCGTGCGTTACGTCTTCGTGCCAGCTTAAATGAAGTAACACAGTATTTAAAGAAAAATATCCCAGATGCACAGCAGTGGCTTTCAACAACACAGGGCGCGCTGACACAGGGCGAATCTGTTATTAATAAGCTGTATGAATACTGCAATCAGGGTTCATCCGATTCTTATGCATCAGAACAGAGAAATACGATTGCAGAAAGCTTAAAGGCTTTAAAAAAGACTTTCTACGATGAAGGAAATGTAGATTACGCCGGACGTTACGTATTTACCGGTTATAAGACGGATACGACACTCACCTATCAGTCCGATGCACTGGCAGCTGAAGCAGATTATACAATTACACAGAAGTTTGGCAGAGATGATATTTCAAGCAAGACCGTCTATACCAATGCGTATAGCAATGCAGATATTTTAAATTTAAACGTATCCTATGATGCCGACGGAAATGCTGTGATGCCAAATGTGGAAAGTGTCTACAGACTGCGCCTTGGCTATTCAGATGTGAAAAACACCGGATATAGCTTAAGCTATAACAATACAGATATCAGCTTTGCCGCAGACGGCACAGCAACCGTTACAACATACCAGCTTGATGCAAATGGCAATAAGCAGCTTGATGCCGACGGCAACCCGATTACAACGACAACAACGGTCAATCCGGATGCCAACGGACAGTACAGCATTACAGATTCTACCGGTACTGCACTGACATTTACCAATACAACGGATAAAAACTACATTCCGGGCGATAATGAAATTGCCTTTAATGCAACAACAGGCGAAGTACTGATGGGCGAAAATGTTTATAAGCAGGTCTACACCTCTGACAGCTTTTCATTTACGTATCAGAAGGATAACTTTATTAAGGATGATTTAAATCCAACCATGTACTATGACTGCTTGGATAATAAGACTGGAATTGTTTATGATAAAGTCAGGGAAGATGTAGAATATAATATCAACTACGCACAGAAAATCAAGATTAATACCGAAGCCAATGAGGCATTCGATATTAACCTTGGCAGAGATATTGATGACCTTGTGACATCCGTTCAGAATGTGCTCGACTTAGAAAGCCAGATTTCACAGGTAGAAAGCATGATGAAGCAGAGCCAGTACAGCGATACGGATTCACAGAAAAAGTTAAATTCCATGCTGTCTGGTCTGAACAAGCAGAAAACACTGGCAGAAGATGAGATGACCAAGGCGTTTGAAAGCGGCATTTCACAGATGCAGGGCTATAAGCAGACAATTTCCCTTGCTAATGCAGATGTCGGTAACAGACTGACAAGACTGGAGCTGACACAGGGAAGACTTACAGAACAGTTTACCAATGTCACAGAGAGCAAATCTGCCAATGAAGATATTGATCTGGAAGATGTTGTCGTAAGCTACACATCAGCACAGCTTGTATACAATGCATCGCTTCAGGCAGCCAGCAAGGTTGTACAGCAGACACTGTTAGATTTCTTAGGATAAAATAAAAGCAAAATAAAAGACTGCTTGTGAGAATGTGCGCAGGCAGTCTTTATTAGAAAATGGAGATAGTGTGAAACATACGCTTGATAGCATATGTTTCACACGGCTATTTGTTTCTGAGCGAAAACAAATAGCCATTATGGCAGATGAGAAATCGCCTACGCGAATTTCTCATCGCCTCTTCGCAACAAGTCGCTCAGAAATGGAGTAAATATGCAGATTAATACAAAATGGTTTGGCACAGTGGAAATTGATGATGCCAAGGTGATTACATTTGAAAAAGGGCTGATTGGGTTTGAGGACTGCAGCCGGTTTGCAATTGTATATGAAACAGAAGATAAGAAAGAAAAACCAATTATGTGGCTGCAGTCGTTAGATGAACAGGCACTGGCACTGCCGATTATTAAGCCGGAATATATTGTGGATGAATATGCACCGGATGTTGAAGATGAACTTGTTTATAAGCTGGGAGAAAATGTAAAAAGTGATGATCTGATGATATTTGTGACAATGACAGTACCGTCTGATCTTACAAAGATGACCTGCAATTTAAAAGCGCCGATTATTATTAATACGGCGACGATGAAAGCAGTTCAGGCAGTTGCAGCCAATGAAGACTATGTTGTTCGCTTTCCGGTTTATAATCTTTTAAAAGAAAGAAAAGAAAAGGCGGGTGAGTAGAAATGCTGGCGTTATCGCGGAAAAAAGACGAAGCAATCATTATTAATGATAATATTGAAGTAAAAATTCTTGAAATTAAGGGCGACCAGATTAAAATTGGTATTTCTGCACCAAAGTCCGTTCCAATCTACCGGAAAGAAGTCTTTACACAGATACAGGAAGCCAATAAAGAGGCTTCTCAGTCTGTAGATATGGAAAAATTAAAGAAGTTATTCTAAAGATTCAGGTCCAAAAAACCGATAATACTAATAAGAAATGAGATAAACTGCGGTTATAGTGCAGTTTAAAAAAGGCGAAAAAGGATATTCGCCGGGGAACAAGGAAACAAAGTATGCGTTATCACACGGAGGTGGATAAAAGTGGGATTAGAATCAATTAACAAAGCATCGGCAGCAGCACAGAGTGTGCAGACGACAGCGCCCGTAACGGCAAATGTCCAGGCAGCAGGCAGCAGCGCACAGACAGCAGATTATACAGCGGCACAGGCAGTACAGCTTTCGTTTGGACAGGACAGTGCATCTCCTGAAAGTCAGGAAAGCAAAGCAACCCTTGCAGATGTCAAAGACATCAGCAAAGTCTTAAACAGCAATACGGTTGCGGAGTTTGGTGTGTATGAGCCGATGAACCGGATCACCATTAAGATTAAAGACAAGGAAACAGGAGAAGTATTAAAAGAGATTCCTTCTGAGAAAATGCTTAAAATGTTTACAAAGGCCTGTGAACTGGCAGGGCTTCTTGTCGATGAAAAGATGTAGTAAATACAGGTACAAAACATACAGACATATAGAAAGGGGTAGATGATATGCCAATTCGTTTATCAGGTATGCAGTCCGGTCTGGATACAGAAGCTTTAGTATCTGCACTGGTCATGGGTTACCGTACTAAAAAAGAAGATTATGAAAAAGCACAGACAAAGCTTTCCTGGAAGCAGGATAAGTGGAAGAGTATCAATACAAAGATTACGAACTTTTACACGGGTACGCTTGCAAGCAATAAGCTGACAAGTGCGTATAATTTAAAGAAAGCAACGATTAATAATTCATCTTATGCAACCGTATCAGCTTCTACATCTGCGGTCAGCGGAACACAGAGTTTAAAGGTGACAAAGCTTGCTTCAACCGGTTATCTGACAGGTGGAAAGATTAGTGGAAGCGGTAGTACGAAGCTGACAGGCAGCAGCAAACTCAGTGAAGTGGACGGTATGGGTTCTGCTGCGGATGGTGCCAGCATTTCTGTTACAGCAGATGGAAAGACATCAACGATTGATTTGTCTTCTGATATGACAATCAATGAATTTGTTGTAAAATTAAAAAATGCAGGTCTCACAGCGAGCTTTGATGAGAATAATCAGCGGTTCTTTATCAGTTCCAAGTCATCCGGTGCGGATAACGATTTTTCAATGACGGCTGCCAACAGCAATGGTAAGAATGCTTTGGGGGCATTAAAGCTTCAGGCAACAACAGCCGATACAGTTGCAAAGGATATTGCAAAATATCAGACCATTGCAGGTACGGATAAGAATACTTACATTGCTGATACAGCTAAGAGCAATTATGATGCAACAATTGAACAGTATAATACAGCAATTGAGAAGTTAAAGACATCGAATGCAGAACTGGAAGAAAAGAATAAAAAACTTGCATACCAGAAGCAGTATGTGGACAGCTTTATTGAAAAGGCAAATTATACAGGCACAGGTGATGGAATTTATAATCCGACGACACTTGATGATGCCAGAAAGTATTTGTCTGACAGAGAGTCAGAGTTAGAAGCTAAAAAAACAGATGGAACCATTACGGATGATGAAAAGTTAGAATTGGAAGCAGTAAAGACTGTTTCTAAAACAGTGAGTGATGATACACTTGTATTTACAAGAACACAGAAGACAGATGACGATGGCAATGTGTCATATACAAGTGATGTGGATTCATTGCTTACAAGTACAGAAGCTTCTATTACATCAAATAACGAAACAATTGCGGCGAATAATACATCAATCAATCAGTATTATACGGAAGCGGGCGTAGACAGCACCAATGCAGCACAGGTAGACAGCACCAACGGAAAGATTCTGTTAAGCTACAGTGATGCAATCACAGGCAGCAATTCACTGGCAACAGGCTATCAGGCAGCAGCTACCACGCAGTATGAGTATGCTGTGAGCATGGTAGAAGCCTACAATGCATATACAGCAGGTACAGCTACAGATTCTCAGAAAGAATTGCTCGGACTGTCCACCTCGTCATCAACAGATACAACATCAGCAGTCCGTATTGCCGGAAGCAATGCGCAGATTGAGCTTAATGGTGCAGTATTTGAGAATACGACCAATAACTTCTCAATCAATGGTTTAACGATTCAGGCAACAGCACTGACAGGCAGTGAAGCGGTAACGATTACGACAGATACAGATGTCGATGGTATTTATGATACGATTAAAGATATGCTCTCAGAGTATAATGAACTGATTAAGACGTTAGATACTGCTTATAATGCGGAAAGTGCAAAGGGCTATGAGCCATTGACAGATGATGAAAAAGAGTCCATGTCTGATGATGAGGTCGAAAAGTGGGAAACAAAGATTAAGGATTCACTGCTTCGCCGTGACGGTACATTGGACAGTGTTATTTCATCCATGAAGAATACAATGCTTGCGGGAATTACAATTGATGGTAAATCTTACAATTTATCGACATTCGGTATTTCTACAGGAAGCTATTTCTCCAGCGGAACGAATGAAAAGGGCGTTTTTCATATTGACGGTGATGAAGACGATTCAACATCAAAAGGTAATACAGATAAATTAAAAGCCGCCATTGCCAATGACTCGGATACAGTCATTAAATTCTTTTCACAGCTGGCAAATAACCTGTATAGCACACTGAACAAAAAGCTGGGAACATCAAACAGCATGAGCAGCTATATGTCCATTTACAATGACAAGGAGATGGCAACACAGTATTCAGAATATAAGACGAAGATTTCAGACCAGGAAACAAAGATTTCAACATGGGAAGATTATTATTATAAGAAGTTCTCAAGAATGGAATCTGCACTGGCTTCATTAAATTCACAGGCATCTTCTATTTCTGGATTATTTGGCTGATAAATACAGCATGCAGGAGGAAAAATCGTGGCAGTAAATAATGTATATGCACAATACAATAACAATAAAGTCCTCACCGCATCCCCGGCAGAACTGACATTGCTCCTTTACGAAGGGGCAATCAAGTTCTGCAACATTGCGATGATGGGACTGGAAGAAAATAATATTCAAAAGACACATGATAACATCAAAAAGGCTCAAGCAATTATTGAAGAATTGCAGTCCACGCTTAATCATTCTTATAAGGTGGCTGAGGACTTTGATAACGTATATCATTATATTTATAGTCTGCTTACAGATGCCAATATCCATAAGGATAAAGAAACATTAGAGAAGGCTTTAAATGAAATCCGCGGTATGCGGGATACATGGAAACAGGTTATGAAAAGCGCAAAAAGTGTGTAACTCATTGAATGTGGAAGTATGTACACGAAAAATGAGGAGCAGATATGGATACAGAAAATTATCTTCAGATTATGATTGACAGTCTGGTTCAAAAAGAAGAATTGCTAAAGCAGATTGTAGATTATAATGAAAAACAGCAGGCAATTATTACGGCAGCAGAATTTGATGATCAGGCTTTTGAGCAGAATTTAAGCGATAAAGGCGAACTGGTAGAAAAAATTCTTAAGCTGGATGAGGGCTTTAATTCCGTCTTTAACCGCGTAAAAGACGAAGTACAGCACAATAAAGCAAAGTTTAAACAGCCATTACAGCGGTTAAAAGAGTTGGTGTCGGCGGTTACGGACTTGGGTGTCCGGATACAGGCGCAGGAGCTGCGGAATAAACAGCTGGTCGAAAAGCGGTTTGCGCAGATGCGTAAAGAATTAAGTAATGCCAAGCGTACAACCAGCAAGGCAAATGCGTATTACAAGAATGCCAACAAGCTGAATAATTACGAATCGCATTTTTTAGACCAAAAAAAATAAAAAAAGTTTATATCCGGGCTAAAGTATTCTAAAATACACCCGATATAATAAATGTAAGTAATCAAGAAGATTACTAAAAATAATCACGGCGGCATGGAAGCCGCTACATATTCAAGGAGGAAGAATATTATGGTAGTACAGCACAATTTGACAGCAGCCAACACTAACAGACAGTTAGGAATCACAACAAACGGACTTCAGAAGTCTACAGAAAAGTTATCATCAGGTTATAAGATTAACCGTGCAGCAGATGATGCAGCTGGTCTTTCAATCTCAGAAAAGATGAGAAACCAGATCAGAGGTCTTAATAAGGCATCTGACAATGCTCAGGATGGTATCTCTTTAGTACAGACAGCTGAAGGCGCTTTAAATGAAGTACATTCTATGCTTCAGAGAATGAGCGAACTTGCAGTTCAGGCAGCAAATGGTACAAATGCTACTGAGGATAGAGCAGCTCTTGATGCTGAAGTTCAGCAGTTAAAAACAGAAATCAATAGAGTTGGTTCTACAACACAGTTCAATAAGATGGGAATCTTAGATGGTACTTTTTCTGCTGGTACAAAAAAATCTTTACAGGTTGGCGCAAATGCTAATCAGACAATCTCAATTGCGATTAGTGCATTGAAGTCAGTAGTAGGTTCAAGTCTTACAGCTGGTTTAAAGCTTCAAACAGCTACCAATGCACAGAGTGCTATCACAACTGTACAGAACTCTATTCAGAAGTTATCTACACTTCGTTCAAAGTTAGGTGCTGTTCAGAACAGATTAGAGCATACTGTAGCTAATCTTGATAATATCAGCGAAAATACTCAGTCAGCTGAATCACGTATCAGAGATACAGATATGGCTGAAGAGATGGTTCAGTACTCAAAGAACAACATCTTACAGCAGGCTGGACAGTCTATGCTTGCACAGGCAAATCAGGCAAATCAGGGAGTTCTTTCATTACTTCAGTAATCGTAAGTGCTATTATAAGAGAAAGGAGTCGGCTTTGGCTGGCTCTTTTTTCTTATAAAATTAATAAAATATTTTTGTAAAAGGGAAAATGTATGGATACCTTAAACTTATATAACAATTTAGAAAATATAGGGAAAAAGTTATATCAAAATGACAATAGTGCCTGGGTAGAACTGCGGGAAATATTACCGGAATTGAGCCGATTTATATCGGAGGCAGTACAGTTATCTGAAGAAATAAAAAAAGAGATTATAAGTTCGTTCTCACAATTATTGGATGCGATAGAAAATGTTGATCAGTTGTTGACGGCAGATACAGTGTATTATCGTATTTGTACTATATTAGAAATTTATGAAAAAGTATACAATAACAGAGAGATAAAAACACATGAAAAAATTAATTTAGATAGAATTAATGTTGATATCACAAAAGTATATGAAAAAAATAAAAAATGCTTGGAGAACAAATGGGAAGGGTATTATCAAAAGTTAATAGAATACAGTGATAAGTTCGATTTAAATGATAAAGAAATAGCGATAGATGAATATGGAAATATCGAAACATTAAAAGATAATAGATGGTGGCGTATGAATAGTTTTTATAATAGTGAATATGCCGCACAGCTGGGATTAGAGGAAATAAAGGAACAAAAATATATAAGTTGTTTATATATATTTGGAATGGGAAATTTAGATACAGTACGTTTATTTGTAAACAATCTCCCTTTGGATACAATGGTATTTATATATGAGCCGAATCCTAAAATATTTGGCGTTAATAGTTATTATAATGACTGGTCGGATATATTATGCAAAGATAATGTTATGTTATTTGTTGAGGGATTAAATCAAGAGGAACTGGCAAAATGCACATATATCCGAATGGAAAATATAGCATTTCAATATTCTTACGTGTATATTCAACCGGAATATGGAAAAGTATATCCTGACAAAATAAGCGAAAAAATACAGGAATGCCAGATGAAGGTACGTGATGCAGTTATGACTGACAACACAATTGATAAATACGCAGAGTATTTTAATTATAATCGTATTATGAATATTCCATACATATATAAAAGTACAATTGTATCAGATTTGAAAGATTTTTTTGTGAAGAATATTGATCTTGATAATCAAGTGGCAATTCTTGTTGCAGCTGGCCCATCATTAGATGAAAATATGGAGTATTTAAAAATGGTAAAGGGGAGAGCGTTTATTTTTGCAGTGGATTCAGCAATTAGAATGTGTGAGTCATATGGAGTAAGACCGGATGCATATGTAACAATTGATCCTCAAAAACAGGAAATATTATTTGACAATGAAACAGCAGAAAACACACCTTTATTTTGGGGATTGCAAAGTGTAAATAAACAGATTGCGCGATTAAAAGAACGAAAATTTTTCTGTAATATGGATTCATATTTACCGGATGAATTTAAAGGTAAAATACAATTTATTGCAGCTGGAGGAAGTGTTGCTAATACAGCATTTTCTATTTTGCAGTATATGGGGTTTCATAAGATTATAGCAATTGGTCTTGATTTAGCTTTTTTAAATAATAAAAAGCACGCATCTATAGTTTATGATGATGGTGGAATTAATGCAAATGATATGAAGAAATATACACAGGTAAAAGGAATAGATGGAAGAGAATTACTCACATATAATAATTTTGTGGCATATAAGGAGGATTTTGAAGAGAGAATAAAAAATGATGAAAAATTGCTTTTTGTAAATGCTTCAAACGGGGCATATATTGAAGGTGCAATTCATATGCCATTTCAAGAAGCAGTGGAAAAATACGTTCCGGATAGAATTATAGATTATGAAAGAATAATCCAAATGTGTCCTAAGTCAAATTCTATTAAAGATGGCATGAAATATGAAAAATGTATTTTGAATTATATAGAAAAATGTAAAGCGATTCGTGCGGATTATAAAAAATGCTATCAATTGTATAAGAAACTAAAAAATACAGAGAGTATGGAAGATGTTAATACAACAATTCAGAAAATTAATAATCTTTACATAAAAGCAGAACAGTCTTTTGCTGGTCAGCTGATAGTGGATTATTCATCAAAAGAAGCGGATAGAATCTTGAATTCAATGTATAAAGAAAGCGTTAATAGTGATAAATATTCACAGGACGATTTAATTTCAATTGCAGAAAAGGGAATGAAGATATCAAAGGTATTTATGGAGAATGCGGAAAAAACAGAGAAAATGTTTATAAAATGCATGGAAAATGTATAAGGAGGTTTAAAGTGGAAGAAACTATTTTAAATGATGCATACGAAGTTTGTAAAATAGTTAATAATATGCCTAGGCAACAATTATGTCAATGTCAAGATGTTATCAGTGCATATGTTGGTAGACTTAAAGAATTACCTGATTCTTTAGTGAGAGAAGTTATTACAATATTAAAAAGCAATAGAAACGAAGAAAATACAGAAGCGTATATATATTTGACGAGCATTATTATAAATATTACATTGGAGGCGGAAGAGTTAGTAACGCTTGAAGAATATATAATGCAAAATAAAAAATTAGATGCTGGAAAAAAACACTTTTTATTTTATCAAATAAAGAGACTGATGTTTTGCAATAAGAGTTTAAAAACTGAACAAACGATTTTGCTAAGGTGGAAACTATTTCAGCAGGTTGTTCAAATGTATAAAATGCAAATTAAAACTGAATTAAAATATATACCATGGCAAGAAAGAAATCATAATTTTGTTTTAGTGATTACAGAGCAGTTTTTAAGTATGGAACATGGACCGACAAAAACAGCATTGGATCGTTGCAGAACATTAATAAGAAAAGAAAAACAAGTATTATTGGTTAATTCAGCGGAATTTGGTCAGTTTTATAATGATTGTCTATTTTATAATGGTATATCTGGAAATTATATGCGGAATTATACAGATGTACAGGAGATTGCATGGAAAGATGTAAAAGTTCCATATGTACAGTGCGATAATGGTATGCCAGACCCCGAGGTGCTGGATATGCTGTTAGAAATGGTATATCAACTAAAACCAGAATATATTGTAATGATTGGCGGTAATAGCGTTTTTGCAAATCTTGCTGATAATATTGTGCCAGTTTTAGCGGTCGGATTATCACCATCGGTAATGGAAACAACAATGGTATCTTATCAGACATTGACAAGAAAATTGGATGAACAGGATATTCGTCTGCTTCATCAAATGGGAAAAACAGAAGATAGTATTATACAAAGTGTATTTACGTCAGGATTAAAAGAGCAGACAGAGCACATTACACGGGAGCAATTGGGAATACCACGGGAAGCATTTGTTTTAGCAGTTGTAGGTGCCAGACTGGATGTGGAAATAACAGATGATTTTTGTGAAATGCTAGAAAGTGTACTTGGTGAAGATATAGTTGTTGTTTTTTGGGGCCGATATATTAAATATAGTGAAATTAGCAAAGAAAAGTATCCGAAGTTAAAAAAATATTCATATTATTTAGGATTTTGTTCTGATATTTTAGCGCATTTAGAATGCTGCGATTTATATATAAATCCAATAAGGAGCGGTGGAGGAACATCAAGCGTAGAATCATTATATAAGGGAGTACCAGTAGTAACAACTGAATACGGTGATGTGCCTACAAATGTAGGAGAAGCATTTTGGGTAGAGGATTATAAAGAAATGAAGAATGTTATAAAAAGATATTATAGCGATTCAGAATTTTATCAAAAACAATCAGAATATGCATTGCAGCGCGTGAAGAGGTTGCTGGATACAGATGGAGAATTTGTTAAGATTATTTCTGAAATGGAACGTAGAGAACAATGCAAAGCTTAGTTTTAGTAGGTTCCGGTGGCTGTATGCAGGAATTACTGTGGCAGATAATGGAGTATAATAAAAGAAATAGTGTCGATAGAGCGTGGAATGTTTTAGGATATGTAGATACAGAACCGGCACCCAAGGAAATTAACGCTGGCGGGGGAGTGTGTCCGTATCTTGGAAATGACGAGTTTCTTTTAAATGCGGCAAGCACAGTTAATGTGGCAATCTGCGTAGGGAGTGCGCAACTTAGGGAAAAGCTTGTTACAAAGTATAAACAAAATCTTAATATAAAATATCCGAATTTGATTTTATCAGACGTTAAAATGTGTGATAATATACAGTTAGGTGAAGGATGTATTATTTCGATGGATTGCGTACTTTCAACAGAGGTATGTCTTGGAAATTTTGTTTTTCTGAATATGGGTGTAACGTTATGTCATCAAGGAAAAGTCGGTGATTTTACGACATTAAGCCCATATGCAAAGATGGCTGGCAATGTTACAATTGGGCGCAGATGTGATATCGGTATGGGTACAATGGTAATACAAGGAAAGACCATAGGAGATGATGTTGTTACAGGAGCTGGAAGTGTAGTAGTAACTGACATTGTATCAAATTGTACGGCAGTAGGGGTTCCTGCGAAAAAAATTATGAATAACAAATAGAAAGAACGAGGAAGTAAGTGTGTCAGTAATTATAATTGCAGAAGCAGGAGTGAATCACAATGGCGATATTAATTTAGCAAAGAAATTAGTAGAACAGGCTAAAAGAGCAGGGGCAGATTATGTAAAGTTCCAGACATTTCAACCGGAAAAGCTGGTGGCATATACGGCAAAAAAGGCAGAGTATCAGCAAAAGGCAACAGCAAATAAAGAAAGCCAGTTAGAAATGTTAAAAAAACTGGCTCTAACACGGAATGAATTTTGCGAATTAAAGCAATACTGTGAAGAACAGCAAATTGGATTTTTATCAACCCCTTTTGATTTGGAAAGTATTGATTTTTTAGAAAAATTAAATATTCCATTATGGAAAGTTCCATCAGGAGAAATTACAAATCTTCCATATCTGGAAAAAATAGGACAGACACACAAGCCAGTAATACTTTCAACAGGAATGAGTACCATGCAAGAGATACAGGAAGCATTGAATATCTTAAATAAAAATGGGTGTGGGAAAGTTACGATCCTGCATTGCAATACGGAATATCCTACAGCAATGAAAGATGTGAATCTTTTAGCAATGGATACAATTCGTAAAGTATGTAACGTTGAAGTGGGATATTCTGATCATACGCAGGGGATAGAAGTACCAATAGCAGCCGTTGCATTAGGTGCCAGTGTGATTGAAAAGCATTTTACATTAGACAGGAAAATGGATGGACCGGACCATCGTGCAAGCCTTGAACCGGATGAATTGAAAGAAATGGTACAGGCAATCCGTAATATAGAAACAGCACTCGGAGAAAAAGAAAAGATTGTAACTGAATCAGAAATGAAGAATAAATCAGTTGCAAGAAAGAGTATTGTGGCTGCTAAATCAATAAAAAGGGGAGAAATATTTACAGTGGATAATATTACAGTAAAAAGACCTGGAACAGGAATATCGCCAATGCGGTGGTATGATATATTAGGGAGAAAAGCAGATAGAAATTATGAACCGGATGATTTAATTGAAAGGCAGAATTGTAATGAGTAATAAAAGAAATTTGGCGATTATTCCTGCCAGAAGTGGTTCAAAGGGCATAAAAGATAAGAATATCCGACTGCTCAATAATAAACCTTTAATGGTATATACAATTGAAGCTGCGCAGCAATCAGATATATTCCAGTGTATTCATGTTTCAACCGATAGTATGTCTTATGCTGAAATTGCACAGAAGTACGATGCACAAGTTCCATTTTTAAGAAGTCAGGAATTAGCTTCAGATACAGCAGATACATGGAATATGGTTCGATTTGTTCTTAACGAATATCTTAAAATGGGAGAGTCTTTTGATACAGTCACAGTGTTACAGCCGACGTCGCCTCTTCGTACAGCACAGGATATTTGTAATGCATATGAAATATTTTGCGACAGGAAAGCGGATTCAGTTATTAGCGTATGTGAAGCGGAACATTCCCCGCTCTGGTGTAATACATTGCCGCAGGATAAATGCATGAATGACTTTTTACCCAAGTATGCAAATGCGCCAAGACAGGGATTGGATATGTATTATCGCTTAAATGGGGCGATTTATATGGTCAATGTAAATGTAGTTTTGCAGAAGGGTGAAATATATGGGGAAAAGTCATATGCATACATTATGGAACAAAAACATTCAATAGATATTGACGAAGAACTTGATTTTAAAATTGCAGAATTATTGGTTAAAGGTTGTTAGATGAAAAAAGTATGTATTATTACGGGAACAAGAGCAGAATATGGATTGTTAAAACCCTTGTTAGCAGGAATCAGCAAAAATCAAAGCTTGGAATTACAGTTAGTGGTAACAGGGGCACATCTATCCCCGGAATTTGGATTGACATATCAGGAAATAGAGCAGGACGGATATAATATCAGTGCTAAAATAGAAATGCTATTGAGTTCGGATACGGCAGTTGGCATTACAAAATCTATGGGAGTCGCATTGCTTGGCTTCGCAGATTATTATGAAGTGTACAAACCAGATATTGTGGTGATTTTAGGAGACCGTTATGAAATGTTAATGGCAGCATCGGCGGCATTGGTAGCGAACATTCCGATTGCACATATTCATGGTGGAGAATTAACGGAGGGTGCTATTGATGATGCAATACGACATTCTATTACAAAGATGAGTGAGCTTCATTTTACGGCAACGGAAGAATATAGACGGCGGGTGATTCAGTTGGGAGAACAGCCCGAAAATGTATACAATGTGGGAGCATTAGGTGTGGAAAATACAAAGTGTGTTCCGCTTTTATCACAAGAACAGTTAGAACATGAAATATGTTTTTTATTTTCAGATAATACAATCATGGTTACGTATCATCCGGTTACATTGGAGAATATGACTGCGGAAGAACAATTTGGTAATTTATTAGCCGTTTTAAGAGAGCATAAAGAAATAAAAATTATTTTTACAAAGGCAAATTCAGATACGGGTGGACGGATTATTAATCAGATGATTGATGATTTTGTATTAAAAAATGAAGAACGATGTGCAGCGTATAATTCTTTAGGACAGGTAAAATATTTAAGTGCATTGCAATTTTGTAAGGCGATAATAGGCAATTCTTCAAGCGGAATTATAGAAGTTCCTTCATTTGGAATTCCAACAGTAAATATTGGAGAGAGGCAAAAGGGTAGAATCTGTGCAGAATCGGTTATTTCCTGCGGAAATAGTAAGAATGAAATCCGACAGGCAATTAGAAAAGCATTATCTATTGATGTTCAGAAGAATGCAAAAAAAGTACGGAATCCATATGAGGGACAAAATACTTCTGAAACAATTGTTAGGATTATTGAGCAGAGATTAGAAAAAAATATAAATATAAAGAAAGTATTTTATGATATATCCAAATAAAATTAAAAGATTCGTATGTTGAAATCGTTTAATGCTGGAGAACTTTAATTGAGTGGCATAGGAAAAAAATATTAGAAAAGGAAGAAAATTAGATATGGTACAGATACAAGAATTGAATAATATTATTGCATTATTAAAACAAGTGACAGAACGAAATTTAGTAAATAAGGAAATGATAGGTGAAATACAATTGGCGGTACAAGAGTTAAATTGTTTTTTTTATCACTCAAAAAATTTAAAATTTCAGAAAGAATATAATTTTGAAAATTCTAATGATATACAGGAATATATAGCTGAAATAAAAAAACTTATTGTTATGTATGAACAGACATTAATATATAGAATGCAAAAGAAACCAGATGCAGTATTTTGGGAAATTTATGAATATTTTTCATATGTTGATGAAAAACAAATTATACATGATACAATAGAAAAATTTATGGGGCTGTCACCGTCATACAGAGAAAATTATAAATCACTTCAACATAGATATAATTTTTTACAAAAAACCATAGACTCAGATAAAGGGGATTTTTCATTAATAGAACAGCATATAAAAATGCTGACAGCTCATATCGATGATTATAAATGGTTATATGAAAGATTACAGGATTACCGTTCAAAGATGGTTTTAAATGGTATAGTAGCATATTGGTTTACCTTTGATATTAACAAAATGCACAATTTATGTGAAACAATATTTAGTGATTATTATGATATGGATTTGCTGGAATGCAATCAAGATGAAGTCCTTGTGGATTTGGGAGCATTTACTGGTGATTCATCAATTGAATTTATTGAAACATATGGTAAATATAAAAGAATATATGCATATGAAATTACACCGGAAACATTTAAGAAAATGAAACAGAATTTGAAAATATATTCAGATATTATAACAAGACAAAAGGGGGTTGGAAAGCAAAATGGCATAATGCATATTAATAGTAATAAAATAAGTGCGGGAAATAAATTATCTGATGTTGGGGAAATTCCAGTTGAGGTTGTGACTTTAGATGATGATATCAAAGAGAAAGTTACAATTATTAAAATGGATATTGAAGGTGCAGAAAAAGATGCGTTGATAGGAGCAAAAGGACATATTCAAAATGAGAAACCACGGCTATTAATATCTTCATACCATCTGCCGGAAGACATTTTTGAGATTCCGAAATTAATTAGTTCTTTTAGAAATGATTATAAATTTTATATGAGGTTTAATGGACATAATGGAATTTGGCCATGTGATTATGTATTGCTTGCAATTTAATAATTGCAGATTTAGATAATGTTTGCTAAAATTGTATTTGATTTAGAACGGAAGGAATATACGATGAAAAAAGTACTGGTAACAGGAGCAGATGGATTTATTGGAAGTCATCTTACAGAAAGTTTATTAGAAAAAGGGTATGATGTGAAAGCATTTGCTTATTATAATTCATTTAATACATGGGGGTGGCTGGATACACTGCCGAAAGAAAAATTAAATGAAATAGAGGTGTTTACAGGGGATATTCGTGATCCAAATGGTGTTCGTGAAGCGATGAAAGGCGTTGATGGCGTATTTCATCTTGCGGCACTCATTGCAATTCCATTCAGTTATCATTCGCCGGATTCTTATGTGGATACGAATATTAAAGGAACATTAAATGTGTTGCAGGCTGCAAGACAGCTTGAAACAGAACGCGTATTAGTGACGTCAACATCAGAAGTATATGGAACGGCACAGTATGTCCCAATTGACGAAAAACATCCATATCAGGGACAATCACCATATTCTGCAACAAAAATTGGTGCAGATCGTCTGGCAGAAAGCTTTTATAGAAGCTTTGACATGCCGGTATCTATTGTAAGACCATTTAATACATATGGACCAAGACAGTCGGCAAGAGCTGTGATTCCAACCATTATATCGCAGCTGCTTGCAGGAAAAGAGGAGATTCAATTAGGTTCTTTAACACCTACAAGAGATTTTAATTATGTAAAAGATACGGCAGCAGGATTTATTGCAATTGCGGAATCGGATAAAACAATTGGTGAAGAAATCAATATTGCAACACAGAAAGAAATTTCTATTGGCGATTTGGCAAATGAAATTATTTCACAGATTAATCCAAAGGCGCAGATTGTATGTGATGAACAGAGACTGCGTCCGGAAAAGAGTGAAGTAAACCGTCTGCTTGGATGCAATGAAAAGATTAAAAGACTGACAGACTGGCAGCCACAGTATACATTTGCACAGGGAATTACTGAAACAATAGACTGGATAAAAAAGAACATGGGTGCATATAAGACAGATATTTATAATGTGTAGGGAGAAACTTATGGAGAAATTTATTCCGTTATCAATACCAAATTTTGAGGGAAATGAGGAGAAATATGTATTAGATGCTGTTCATCAGGGCTGGGTATCAACAGGCGGTGCATATATTGTGCAGTTTGAAGAAAAATTAGCCGCTTTTTTAGGAGTTGAAAAAGCAGCGGCATGTCAGAGTGGTACAAGTGCATTACATCTGGCGCTGGTTGCGTGTAATGTAAAACCGGGAGATTTAGTAATTGTTCCGACAGTTACATTTATTGCGGCTGTAAATCCCGTGAAGTATCAGTTTGCAGCACCTGTATTTATGGACTGTGATGACAGTTTGTGTATGAATCCGGAAAAATTGAGAAGCTTTTGTGAAATAGAGTGTGAATTACAGGAAGAACATCTTGTATATAAAAAGACGGGACAGGTTGTAAAAGCAGTAGTGGTGGTGCATGTTTTCGGGAATCTGGCTGATATGGAACAGATTATGGAGATTGCCGGACAGTATCATTTAAAGGTGATTGAAGATGCAACGGAGGCACTGGGCTCACATTTTACAGATGGAAAGTATGCCGGGAAAATGGCAGGTACGATTGGTGACTACGGAGCCTATTCATTTAATGGAAATAAGATTATTACAACCGGCGGCGGCGGAGCAATAACAGCTAAAAATCCATCAGATTTGGATTATGTAAAATATTTGTCTACACAGGCAAAAGATGATGCCTTGTATTATGTTCATAATGAGATTGGATATAATTACCGGATGACCAATGTACAGGCTGCAATAGGAGTGGCACAGCTGGAATTACTGTCAGAATTTATTCAAAGAAAGCAGAAAAATTATGATACCTATCAGAAATGTTTAAAAAAGATAGGATTACCGCAATTATTAGAATTCAGACAGGGAACAGAGTCTAATAAGTGGTTTTATTCATTCCCGATTCCAAAGGAATGTGCAGTTGAGGTGAGAACACTGATTGAATCACTCCAGAATGAGAAAATACAGACAAGACCAATATGGGGGTTGATTCATGAGCAGAAACCATATCAATCTGATATTGCGTACGAGATTGAAAAGGCAGAAGAATACAGCAGGTGTATTATCAATGTACCGTGCAGCACAAACCTAACGGAAGAAGAAATAGAGCGGGTAGTAAAAGTGTTAGCAGATAAATTAAATTTACAGTAATATACAAAGCTTATTATGGAAAATGTGCAGAAAACATGGAGGTTTTTATGAAGGCGGAGCAATTAGATAAGTTTTTAATTTCCTCGGAAAGTACAGTTGTCGAAGCAATGCAGAAAATTGATTCCAATGCAAGAGGAATTCTTTTTGTAACCGACAATAAGCAAAAGTTGACGGGGGTTCTTACAGATGGAGATATCCGCCGGTGGTTAATTCGTACGGGAGATTTACAGGCAGCGATTGAAAAGTTTATGAATACAGCTCCTAAAAAAATTGTAAAAAAGGAACAAAACAGGGCAAAAATGCTCATGCAGCAGTATTCGATTACAGCATTGCCGGTTGTTACTGCTAAAGGTGTTGTATCAGATATAATCTTCCGGGATGAAAAGGCGGCAGTGCATAAAGATATAAAAGGAACGTTAAAAGATGTTCCGGTGGTTATTATGGCTGGTGGGAAAGGAACAAGATTATATCCATATACCAAGATTTTACCAAAGCCGTTAATCCCCATTGGAGATATTCCGATTATGGAAAGAATTATTACAAAATTTTGTGAATATGAGGTGCAACATTTTTATGCGACGGTCAATTACCGTAAAAATATGATAAAGTCCTATTTTTCAGAGAGTGAAAGAGACTACAGCATACATTATGTAGAAGAGGACAAGCCGCTTGGAACAGCAGGGAGTCTGCAATTAATTCAAAATAAATTTGAAAAACCGTTTATTGTAACAAATTGTGACATTTTAATTCATGCAGATTATGAAGATATTTACCGGTATCATAAAGAATCCGGTAATGAATTAACCATTGTTACAGCATTAAAAAATATTGTGGTGCCATACGGTGTGGTACATTCAAGTGAAAACGGAGTGGTACAGTCAATGGAAGAAAAACCGAAACTGTCTTATTTTGTTAATACCGGAATGTATATTTTAAATCCTGAATTGAAAAAAGAAATACCGGAAGATACTTTTTTTCATATGACGGATTTAACAGACAAGCTGTTAAAAGAAAATAGAAAAGTAGGAATGTATCCAATCAGCGAAGATTCATTTTTAGATATGGGTGAATTTGAAGAAATGCGACGGATGGAAGAAAAGCTGAATTTAAAGGCGGAGTAGATGGTCAACTGTAAATTTAATATTATTGAGCAAATTAAGTGAGAAATGCATGGAGGCAAAAATGGGGAAATTATATATTGCAATGTATCATTATACGCGAGATTTAAAGCATAGCAGATATCCAGAAATCAAAGGACTGGATAAAGAATTATTTAAAAATCAGATTGAATTTATGAAAAATTCATTTAACGTAGTCACGATGGAACAGGTATTAGAAAATATACAGGGAGAGGGTATGCATGGACTTCCGGAAAATGCGTTGTTGCTGACATTTGATGACGGATATGCAGATAATTATACAGTAGCGTATCCGATTCTTGAAGAATATGGGTTGCAGGGTTCATTTTTTATTCCTGGAAAAACATTTGCAACGCATCAGTTACTCGATGTCAATAAAATACATTACATATTGGCAAGTGCTGATATTTATAAATTGGTTGACGACTTAAAAAAACAAATGGATTATTACCGGGGAAGTGAATATCAATATGCATCAACCGATGAATTGTTTCATGATTATGCGGTGGCAAATCGTTTCGATATAAAAGAAACAATTTTTGTCAAGAGAATGTTACAGACGGTATTGCCGGAAAAGCTTAGAAATACAATATCAAGCAATTTATTTGAAAAATATGTAGGTGTTACCGAAGAACAGCTTGCGTATGAGCTTTATATGACCGAAGAACAGATAAGGACAATAAAACGGCATGGTATGTTTATTGGAATACATGGATATGACCATTATTGGCTGGGGAATCTTCCAGAAGATAAAATGAAACAGGATATTTTAATGGCGCTTGATACATTAGATGAGTTTATTGACAGGAAACAATGGGTGATGAATTATCCATATGGAAGTTATAATCAGGAGGTAATTAGATATATAAGGCAACAGGGAGCGTGTATCGGGTTGACAACAGATGTGCGAGTGGCAGAATTAGGAAAGGATTCGGCATTTGAATTACCAAGGTTGGATTGCAATGATTTTCCACCGAAAAGTGAGAACTATAAAACGTATTAAAATATGAGGTATTTAAAGTAGTAATGTAAAGGAAGAGGCAATGGAAGAGTTATTGAAAATTATTAAAAATGTAAATGATCAAGTGGAAGCTGATACGGAAAATATTATGACTGATGGAATTTTGGATTCAGTAGAACTGGTTGAATTGATTTCACTGATAGAAGAACACTATAAAATAGAAATAGATTTAGATGATATTGATCCAGATAATTTTGATTCATGTAAAAAAATAATTAATTATATAATGTCAAAGGAAAATTAATATGCAAAAATTTAATTCAATAGTAGAAGCAGTAGCATGGAATGCTAGTAATAATCCGGATAGGTTGTGTGTAATTGATGAGAAGGAATATACATATGCATCTTTCTTTCATTTAATTATGAGAATTTGTGTTAAATTAAAAAATGAAAAAGTGTTGCAGGGCGATAGTATTTTAGCTGAATGTAATCAAAGTGCTGAATTTTTAGCTGTTTCAATGGCGTGCCAATTATTAGGTATTATATTTGTACCAATGGAAAAAAATGTAAATGAAGCCAGCGTAGGTAAATACATTAAAGAAACAAATGCAAAAATTATTGTTTCTGACAAATATAATAATGAAATTGGAATAAAAGTGATTTCATATATACAATTATGTGAAATAACATCAGAGGAGAATGTATATAGTTTTCCATGTGAATCAGGTATAGCAGAAATTTTATTTACTACAGGAACAACAGGAAGTTCAAAAGGTATTATTATATCCAATAAGGCTAATGTAGCACTGGCGGAAAATATTATTACTGGGACACAAATGCAGCATAACAATGTAGAGCTTATTCCATTGCCAATAAGTCATTCACATGGACTACGCTCTTGTTATGCAAATTTATTAAATGGAAGTACAATTGTTTTGGCAGATGGTGTATTATTTATCAAAAAAATTTTTGCTTTGATAGAAAAATACAGTGTTAGTGCAATAGATTTGGCACCAAGTGCGGCAGACATTATTCTAAAGTTGTCAAAAAATAAATTACAACAGTTTAGTCAACAGCTGGATTATGTGCAAATAGGGACTGCATTTCTAAAGGAAAACACTAAAGAACAGCTGATTCAGTTGTTGCCAAATACAAGATTATATAATTTTTATGGTTCTACCGAAGCAGGAAGATGCTGTGTTTTAAATTTTAATGAATATAGAAATAAAAAGTATTGTATAGGCAAACCGACTGTAAATGCTAAAATAAAAATTGTTGATGATAGTTTAAATGAAGTCATATCCTCTAGTGAAAAAATGGGAATGCTGGCAATTGGAGGGGATATGAATATGAATGCTTATCTAGGAAAGCCAGAATTAACATCTAAAACACTAATAGATGGTTATGTAATTACAAATGATATTGGATATATAGACATAGAAGGATTTATTTATGTATTGGGAAGGAAAGATGATGTAATCAATTATAAGGGAATAAAAATTGCTCCGGAAGAGATAGAGCAAATTATTGTGCAATATGATGGCATTGAGGATTGTGCGTGTATACCAATCGAGGATAAAATTTCAGGACAGGTTCCAATGTTATTCATAACTACTACAGATGCAGATTTAGACATATCTATATTAAATGAATATATTAGTAAAAATATAGATGAAAATAAAAGACCAAAGAAGATAATCAAGGTGAAAAAAATTCCAAGAACAGAAAATGGTAAAATTAAACGAAAAGAATTGAAGGAAAAATATAATGAATAAATATGATGAAAGATATGATATACGTTTAGCAAGATATGATGAAATTGATAAAGTAATGGAGTTTATTGATAAATATTGGAAGAAGAATCATATTATGGCTCGGGATAGAAAACTATTTGAGTATGAGTTTTTAGATGGAGATGAAGTAAATGTTATGATTGCTATTGACAAGTCTACAAATACAATTGAAGCAATGTCAGGCTTTTTAAAGGCATCATCTAATACTCATACACCTGATATTTGGGGAAGTATTTGGAAAGTAAATAATCAAAAAAGTAATATGACATTTTTAGGCGTGGAACTTGTTAAAAGAATAGCAGAATATACAAACTGCAGAAATTATTTAGGAATTGGCATTAATAAAGATACAACGTTGCCGATTAGAAAGAAAGCATTTCATGAAAAAATTGATAAAATGGCACATTATTATATGTTAAATTCAAATATTACGCAATACTGTATTGCTGAAGTGTATGAATTAAGGGAGAATCAGAATATATCTATAGACTATGACGTAAATGAAATACATGATATTTCATATATAAAAAGTAATTTTGTATTTAACGAAAATGTTATACCGTATAAAGATGTAAATTACATAGAAAAAAGATTTTTTAAGCATCCTTATTACATATATCACATATACGGGATAAAAGATGAAAATAAAAAAATGATTGCTTTTTTTGTAGGAAGGTTCGTGGAACAAAATAATAGTAAAATATTTAGAATAGTAGATTATTATGGTGATGATGAAGGAATGAAGGGCGTAGGAAATTTCATGAAATCCTTTATGCAGGAGAATAATTTGGAGTATATAGATATGTACGAATTTGGAATGAATGATAAAGCATTAGTGCAGGCAGGATTTGTACAAAAAAGCGAAGATGACAAAAATATTATACCAAATTACTTTAGCCCTTTTATACGTGAAAATATTGATATTTATATTCGATATAATGATGATAGTACAAGATTTTTTAAAGCAGATGGAGATCAGGACAGACCTAATTAAGTTAATATAAAAATATTTGGAGGAATTTATGAAGAAACGTAAGATTTTTTTAATAGTTGGACCGTTATTATATGTATTATGTGTATTAGCCTTACCAAAGGGCATTTTTGCTACTATGGAGAGTCGCTCTGCAATTGGAACAATGGTGTGGATGGCATTATGGTGGCTTTTAGCTCCGGTAGATTATGCTGTTACCGCATTTTTACCTATTGCAATTAATGCAATAGTTCCTATGATTGATATGTCGACATTGATTGCAAATTATGCGGCAGAAACGATTATTTTATTGTTAGGGGCTTCCATACTTACTGCTTCGTGGGAGATTACAGGATTAGATAGAAGAATTGCAGCTGCTGTCTTGAAAATGGTAGGGGATAATATTAGAAAACAATTGATTTTTTGGTTTTTGGTATCAGCAATATTATCAGCAATGTTGCCTAATGTAGTGGTATGCGCAACGATTACTCCAATTGCAGTGGCAATGCTAAAGTATATAGGAGAAGGTGATATTAAAGAAAGTAATATCGGTTCTAAAATATTATTGACTATTGTATATGCGGTTGGAGTAGGGGGATTATTTTCACCATTAGGCGGAGCAATGAATTTAGTTACAATTAATTATATTGAAGAACTAACAGGAAAAGAGTATATATATATAGATTGGGTAATAAAATTTGCGCCTGTTATAATTGTTCTTGTTATAAGTAATATTTTATTTTTACTTCGAGGTGTAAAAAAAGATATGGTATTACAAGGAGCTAGTGAGTATTTTGTTCAAGAACATAATAAATTAGATAAGCTTACATATGAAGAAGTGTGTTCGCTTGTCTTATTTGTAGCTGCAACAGTATTATCATTTACACGCCAGTTATACCAACAATTCTTTCCTGGATTAAAGCCAGCATATATTTTTTTAATATGTGCAATTATATCGTTTACAATTTCAAATAAAGAAGGGGATAGGATTGTTGTTTGGAAAAATGTTCAGCATAAAATAGTATGGGAATTGATATATATTTTTGCAGGAGGGCTTGCTGTTGGTGCGTTGATAAATAAATCAGGTGCTGCAAGTGATATAGGAAAAGCTGTTGCTAATATTGGAATTTCAGGAGGTATTGGTTTAATATTTATTATTATACTTATTACAATATTGTTATCAGATGTTACATCAAATACAGCCACTGCAGCAGTTGCAATTCCAATTGTAATTTCAGTTGTAAATGGCATTGGATTAAATCCGATTCCATATATTTATGTTGCATCAATAGGGGTTAATTTATCATATATGTTACCTACGTCGATTAGAGCGATTCCAGTGGGATATGGATTATCACCGCGTTATATGTTTAAAGAAGGTTATAAGATAACAATTATAGTTTTAATATTAATGACAGTATTATCGTATGTGTTGGTTGAAAAAATAGCTTATTTCTAAGTAGTTATATAAGATAATCAGGATTAGTAATACTGCTACGTGGTAAATATTTTAAGAAAGAACCTGTAAAATCATTAATATAAGGTTTGATATTATAGGGTTAAAGTGTGAAGAGTAAAGAATGATATCAATTTGTATAATCACAAAAAATGAAGAAAAAAACATAGAAAGATGTTTGAGGTCTTTTCAAAAGTATGATTTTGAGCTTATAGTAGTAGATACAGGTTCAACAGATCAAACAAAAACTGTAGCTTACAAGTATACACCATATGTATATGATTTTGAGTGGTGCGATGATTTTGCAGCAGCTAAAAATTATGCAATTTCAAAGGCAACACAAGAATATGTCATGGTAATTGACAGTGATGAATATTTGGAAGATATAGATATTCAAACATTAAACAGGCTTGTGAGAGAAAATCCAGATAAAGTTGGACGTATCAAGCGTGTTAATACATTTATAAGAGATGGAATTGCGCAGGAAAATACCGAACGGATTAATCGTGTTTTTTCAAAAAAAATGTTTTGCTATGAAGGCAGAATACATGAACAGGTGGTCGCAGTAAAAGGGAATAACTATGAAACTTATATGCTGCCTGTAAGAATCGGACATAGTGGTTATGATATGCCGGAAAAAGAATTAAAGGAAAAAGCACAGAGAAATATTAGGCTGCTTGATTTAGAATTGAAAAATTTAATCAATGAAAAAATAAAAAAACAAGGAGATGTCAGGGAAGAAGATACTCAAAAGTGTTTAGAGCTATTGTTGGAAAATCTACAGCAGGAAAACGTATTTGCGGTGACACTTCAAAAAGATGATAGACTGCCATATGTTTTATATCAACTGGGGAAAGGATACTGCATGGCTAAGGAATATGTAAAGGCGTGCCTATATTTTTCGGCGGCATTGTCTTTTGATTTAAATCCCCAATTGGAATATGTCATTGATATGGTTGAAGCATATGGATATGCTTTAATTAATTCCAAACAGGCTGATAAGGCATTATTTTTTGAAAATATATATGATGAATTTGGGAAAACTGCTGATTTTAAATTTCTTATGGGACTCATTTATATGAATAATGAAATGTTTGATAAGGCAATAGATGAGTTTACAAAGGCAGCCCAAATGCCGGAAGGAAGAATGAAAGGGGTTAATTCATACTTTGCGAACTATAATACAGGGGTTATTTATGAATGTTTGGGAGATATTCAGAATGCTAAAAAATATTATATGTTATGCGGGGAGTATGAGCCTGCTAAAATACGTTTAAAACAGCTGATGTAGTAATAGCTGTTGCGGACAGAGAAAAAACATATTGTTATATTGCAGATACACTGTTGTGCCAAATCAAGACATAACAGTGTATAAATATTTTATTATGCAAACACAACCTCAAAAATTTCTTTCAGCCGTACTTCATAGGTATGGAATTCTTTTACTTTTCCATAACCGTTGGCAGCAATCTGGCGGCGCTCATTGTCATGCTTTAAATAGTAATCGCATTTATTTAAGAAATCTTCCTGAGATTCAAAAAGCACAAGGTCTTCGCCGGGAACAAAATGTTCATAAAAATCTCCCTGATAATTGGAAAGTAAAAATCCGCCACATCCCATAATGTCGAAACATCGGAGCGGAATACCGCTTCGGATACTGCGCAGGGAAATGTTTAAGTTGATAGCCGAATTTTTAAAAACATACGGCATCTGGCGCTGGTAATCCACAGAACCCATATTGTGAATCTGCGAAAGTTCTGGTGTAGGGTTCGGAGTGTAAAGTTTTGTATTAAAATGTTCAGAAACAGCTTTTAAAAGCGCAGTACGCTCTAAGTTCGCAATTTTACGGGCAATTACATAATGGGCAAAGAGCCATTCTGTAGATTCAACGCTGTCATTTCCCGGTTGCAGCGGCAGGGAGTGCTGCATATCTTCAATAATTTCTTTGGATAAGAGTTCTTCAATAAAATAATATCCGTACACTTTCATCTGCGCCTGCATAATCCCCTGTAAATAGCCTTTTGTGTAATCAGATAAATGCTCCATGCGGTCAAACAGGTTGTGGACTTCATTATACATAGTACCGACAAAAGAAATATCGCTCTGGTAAAAATCCAGCGGGTGCCGGGAAGCAGAAACAGCAGAAGCGGTCATCTTATCCAGCCGGCTGGTATTGACGGCAAGCGGCATATAATAAACAGTTTGGATATTTTCTTTTTTAAGCTCCAGATAAGTCTGCTGGTCAAATAAAAATACGTAATTGCAGGGATTGATAATGGTATATGAATACAGCGAAACCAGCGGTGAATCATATACGAAGGCTATATAAGGTATATTGTGCTTTTTACAGCAGTTAGAAATGACCGGAAAGTAATTAAATGTAAAAACAGCATCATAAGAAGCACTTTCAATCAGCTTGTCAAAGCGTGCATCAAAAGCTTCATCGACATGGCTATAAATATTTTCGTCTGTAATAACAGTATATGTATGTCCGAGATTTGTCAGCGCTTCGCGCAAATCTTCAATTGCCATATGTTCATACTCAAAAATCAGTAAATTCATGAAAATCTCCGTTTCTTTTATAAAATATAATTTTATTGTAAGGGAAGGGGCGGGGATTTGCAAGAGGGGAGTGGGAAAGATGAGTTTTCATTTGGTATGATATGTATTATAATATATAATAATAGAGTAACATGATAAATTTTATATTTGGCAAATAGTTTGAACGAATGAATATAATAAAGTAGGTGATAGGGATGAATTACAAACAACAAATTGAAGAAGATAAAATGAATCAGATTATGGAAAGAAATATAGAATATTTGAATCAATTAACAGAACAAATGAAAAGCGGTCAGGTTTCTGTGTTTGCCGGAGCGGGAGTGTCAGTTGCTTCCGGTTATGTTGACTGGAAAAATTTACTGAAGCCAATTTGTAAATTATTACGTTTAGATATTAATGGGGATTTGACAGAAATTGCACAATATTACAAAAATCAGTACAATAGACAGGGATTGAATGATATCATTTTTAATGAATTTGCAAAATTACCGAAAAATAATAAAAACGTAACATGGTTGGCAAAATTACCAATTAAAGAATATTGGACGACTAATTATGATGATGTAATTGAAAAAGAGCTGGAAAAACAAGATAAAAGTGTACAAATTATTAAAAATCAAGAATTACTTAAATATCATAATCCTAAATACAAAGCAATTCTTTATAAAATGCATGGAGATAAAGAAGATCCAGATGATGCAGTTTTGACAAAAGAAGATTATGAAACTTATGATGAAAAAAGACCCTTATTTACAAAACTATTAGCAGTTGAACTTGTGAGAAAAACATTTTTGTTTATTGGTTTTAGTTTTAATGATCCTAACTTGGAAAGAATTTTAAGTCTTGCAAAAAGTTCATTAAATAGTAAAAATCTTCGGAGACATTATTGTTTTATGAGAAAAGTTCAGATTACAGATTATTTGAATAGCGATAATATAATAAGTAGTCAAATGGTTGATAAATATGTTAAAGATACAAAATATCAGGAATTACGCATAGCGGATATGGAGAATTATGGAATAAGTACGATTTTGGTGGATGATTTTAATCAAATAACAATTATGTTAGAATATCTATATAAAAAATACACAATAGATAATGTTTTTATTTCTGGTGGAATAAATCCAAAAGATTTATCAAATTATGGTAGATTTAATAATGTACATAGTACGAAGGACGGATTAAATCGTGCAGAACAATTTCTTACATTGCTGGGTGAAAAGCTGGTTGATAATGGATTTCAAATATATACAGGATTTGGTGCAGGGGTTGGAAATTATATTTTGTCAGGTGTTTTAGAGAGCAAGAAGAATATTTTGACAAATACAGATATTATTAATAATGATATACATATCAGTAGTTTGTTGGGAGCAGAGGAACAACGAAAAAATAAAATTCGAAGAAGACTAATAGAGCAATGCAGCAGTATAATAATTGTTTTTGGATATAGTAATAGCGAAAATGAATCAGGAATTTATTGTGAATATGAATTAGCGCAGAAATGTGGCGATTTTATTATTCCGGTTAAAGAAACTGGTTTTGCAGCAGAACAAATTTATAATTTATTAAATAAAGATAACAAAATATCAGAAGATGTCCAACACCTTAATAGTGCATGTGATTTAGATGAAATGGTTAGTGGTATTATTCAAGCATTAAAGAATCACAAAATAAATGAGGATAAAAAATTAAGACAACGGTTATTTTCAAGTATTTCAATGTATGGAATTGGAGTTTTTATCAGTTATCATTATAATAATGATCATGTAATTGCAAAAGAAATAACTCAAATAGTTAATAAAGATAAGTTGAATATATACACAGTTGTAAAAGAAAATAAAAAGAAAAAAGATCCGAAAGTTATTAGAAGTTGGATTGATGAACAAATAAAGAAAACGAAAATTACAATATTATTAATAAGTGGACAGACACTGACAAGAGAGTATGTTTCTTATGAGTTAGAAAAAAGTATAGCGAATGGCAATACAATAATTCCTATTTTGATAGATAGTAAGTTAAATAATTTTAATAGGAGAAAAGTAAAGTTAATTAATAAAAAGTTGCACGAAAAATTGTCTGGTAAGAACATCAAGATGCGGTATTGGTATAGGGATAATGGAGTAGTTAACATTACAAATTGGTTAGATGAATCTTTAGAAGAAGGCGAAATTTAAACATAGATGTATTCAAATAAATAGAAAAATGGAGGGGAGAGGAAAAATGATAGAATTCAGTGAATTGATTATTGGAAGTGTGGAAGATTACGATAAGTTGTATGATTATGTGGGGAAAGAGGCAATTGATGATTATGTTGTAGAAACATTAAAAAGATTTGTGGGAACAAGTTGTAATAAAATAGTTGTAGAATATCCGTATCATGATAAAGATTTTTTAAGTACATATTATTGTTATTATTCGCAGAAATTTAGATCATTTCCTAAAAAATGTTATCGTTTACATATTATGGGAAAAGATGAAGTATACTATGGATATATTGTTTTACGACCGACAGTAAAAGGGACGAGATTGGGGACGACATATTTATCGCCAAAGCCATTAATTAACGAAGAGGCATATTTGATGTTGGCAAAATATGAAGCCCATATCATGGACAATAAGTGTGAGATAAAATGTTTCCCATGGATGAAACAGGAAGTTGATATATCAGTATGTGCGCATGTGGCAGCATGGACAATATTAAGGTATTATGGTAATAAATATCATAATTATGCGGATACGACTATGGGTGCTATAGCTCAGAAGATTAAAGGTGATATGGGAAGAAAAACACCATCTAATGGTTTGACACCAGTACAAATTGCAGATTTATTTCAGGAATATGGGTTTAGTCCAATTATCAGGGGCGGAATAAAGGAGGAAAATAGTAAATTTCTTGATGAAATAATGGCATACATAGAGTCTGGGATTCCAATCGTTGGATTTATATCGCCAAAGCAACATGCAGTGTCAATTGTTGGTCATGGGAGGATAAATTATGATTTATTGGACAATCCTGTTAGTGTAGACAAATTAAAAGATGAACAAACAGGAATTATATTACATTCAAAATTGATTCCTTCTTTGTATGTTATGGAGGACAATTATTTTGGATATAGGAAAGTATCTAAGGAGTTACCGACATCAACAAGTGATGTAGATTATAATTTATTTGAAATAAAGTTCGCAGTTGTTCCGTTGTATGAAAAAATGCAGCTTGTATATAATGAAGTTTATGAGCGTTATGTATCATTAGTTGAATCTGGAACTATGAACTGGGAAGATGTTAAAATAAGCAGAATTTACATGACATCAACCAATTCGCTAAAACGTGAAGCTGGAAGCAACAAAGAAATGTGTGATGTATTAAAAACAATTATTCTCCGGTTGAATATGTCAAAATTTGTATGGTGCATTGATATTTCGGGAATAGACAATTATAAGAACAATCTGACATCAGGACGCGTAATTATTGATTCTACATGTTCAACCTATGAAAAAGAACCATGGATATTAATGCATGATAGTAGTCAAATAAAATATTATGATGAAGATACAAATGATAATTATATAGTAGAATGTGATATTCAACCATATAGAATTTATATGAATAATCTTGAAAGAATTTAGGGGGTGTTATTTTGGATAATAATGAACTTTATGTAAATGAAGTGATTGGAGCGTATTTGGATACTAAAGAAGAAATGAAAAATCTAGATGAAATAACCGTGAAAAGTTTATTTAGAACTTGCATTGAATCTATTAATCCGGAGTTGCCACATTCTTCGGTAGTTATTAAAGGAATAAAGAATTCGGATATATCATATAGTGTAAAACTGAAAAATATAAAGTTAAACTTTGGCTTTGCGCTGGATATGATTCTTGGGGTAGGTAACGTATTAGATGGGAAAAAATCAAGGTTGATTTTTTTGGTATTGGATGTACTTCGTACTTTTTTCTCCAATATAACAGAAAAATTGGAAGAAAAAGATGCTTATTTAATTTATATGATTCATAAAATAGACTTTAGAAAAAAAGGTGTATCAAAAGATGATTTGAAAGAATATATTAAACAGGATTCTAAAGCAAAGGAATACTTTCAAAAGGAAACGGATTTAGAAAAATCACTTGAACGATTGGAAAACATTCAGAGTATACGGCTGGAAGATGGTTTGTATCATATTGTTGAAATAATTCTTAATTGAAAAAAGCAATAAACTATGATATACTTAACAAATATAAAAAGAGAATAGGAGGAAATATCGTGGCTGTACAGAAAAAAATACTTTTTGGTGAGAGTGCGTATGCAACAATTGAATGTGCAAAAAGAGTTGACCGTTTAACAAATACATCTTATGATGTGGCAGCGCGGAAGGCAGATGAACGAATAGAGCAGAATAATCGTGAATATGCGGCAACATACAAGAGAGCTGCGCTATTTTCTGCAAAATAATAGATTCGATAAAATAAATGCTGAAAGTCTGTATTTATGCGGACTTTCGGCATTTATTTTATCGTGAAAGAAACAAGACGTGTAACAAATATAAATTCTGATGTATGAAAAATTAAGCGCTGTTTATGCCCAATAAATTTATAGGAATAGACTAAAGTATTAATTGAAAAAATGTTGATGTGCGATGTGAAAAGGTATATAATGTAAAATGAAAGCGCTATTCAGAAGAACTTCATGAAGTAAGAATGTGAAACAACAATATTGCATTTTAACAGATATAAAAACTTGTAGCTGGAATAAAATGCTGGTTTGCTAAAACCAAATGGAAATTTTTATTAAGAAATAAATAGAAAATAGGAAATTGAAATTTAAAAAGTGATTTAGATTGGTTTGATTAGCAGTCAAATTAATCATAAGGAGGAAAAAGAGCGAGCGGAGATGGCAACAGTGTATTAAGTTTGAAACAAAGAGAGGTGATTGTATGATGAAAGTTTCGTTTATTCAATTGTTATTAAAACAAAGAAACAGTAACTATAAATCATATGATAAAATCTCTGACTTGCATATTTAGAGAGATAGAAAGTGACTTTTCAGTATAATGAAGTAAGTATATTGAAAAAGTTGCAATCAATAAGCTCAAATTCAAAAGTATTGAAATCTGGAAACAGAGATAGTACTTTGCCACAAAAATATTTTTGTTATTTATTAAAAATAAAAAGCAAAGATAGAAGGATGACAAAGAAAGATTTTTCAAAAATAACAGGATTGGGAAAAGATGCATTTTATGGATTGAATGGTTATCAAAAAAGAGATAATCCGGTTCATCTTGAAACAATTCTGTATGCAGTTTTTTGGTTGGGAATATCAAGTGAAGAGGCATTTATCCTTTGTCTGCTTTGGGGGTATTTTCTGCCAGCGGAGGTAGAAAGCTTAAAAAAAGTAAGAAATATAATTGAAAAGCTTGATTGTGTTAAAGATATGCCGGTTGAAAGCCGGATTCAAAAGTTATTAGAATTTTGCGAAAAGGAAGCTTATGAAATTTCTTGTAGATAAAGATAAGCAATAGAATAGTGTGATAAAAAAGATGGCGGGTGTTACCAATGTCATTAAGTTAACATTGTATAATAGTTGACTCAAAAGTAAAATGGTAGGAGAGTTTTGTACTTTCCTGCCATTTTGCATTTTTAAGCATGCTAATTAGACAGATTCGCATCTGCCTAAAAAATGATTCCATTTTTGTAAATTTATGCTACTCTATATAGGAAACCATGAAAGACTTTGATCGTAAGATTTCTTTTACGATGTCTATCATTCCTTACAGGAATGATATGTCTTGCTATAATGGTTTCTAAATTGGGTGATGTGGCTTTTCCTCTATAGAATAATCTGCACATGTGAGCTGCAATCGAAAAATTGGCTTTATATGTATATTTTCTTTGCTTCTTTTCAATGACTATGTGCGAGGTAATCATTTCTGCAAAGTTATACATAATTAGATGTGCGTATATTTCTTGATGGATACACATCACCTTTTTGGAATGAAAATCTAACATTCCTACAGTATATTTTAAATCTCTAAAAGATGTTTCAATCCCCCATCGTGATGCATACAATTCTCTTAGTTTTTCAGGTGGGTATATATCCTTATCTAAATTTGTAAGTACTGTTTCATAGAGTTCATCTGTCACCTTGAAGCGAACAATTCTGAAATTAAGTTCGTAAAAAACTGCTGGATCATTTTTCTTTGATTTCAGAGGAAGATACTCAAATGAAGTAGTACTTGGTACGAATTTATAGTAGTTTTTTCTTTTGAATAATTCTTTCGTTTCTTTTGTCTGTTTTCGTGTTAATTGCAAGTTTATTTTTTCGTCAAATTCATCACGATCAGGTAAGTCCAAGCCTTGCTTTATTCCATTTTTCCCATCCTTGATTCGTATTAAAAAATACCATCCTTTTTCTTGGATATGTGCCATGTTGTTATATGACTCATAACCTCTATCAGCAACAACAAGTGCCTTTGAAATATCTGATTTATCAACCATTTCCTGAAGTGCGGAATGTTCATTCCAATTCAAGCGACCTTGAATAACAGCATCTGTATAAATATGATGTTCTAAATCATACAAAGCATTTAAATGTAAGAGATTATACGGTTTTTGTCCATTACTTCCTGAATGATAGGAAGTGGAATCGCCAGGATTTGTAGCTATTTGAACATCTGAGCCATCAACTGCAAGGATACGAAGCATATCAGATTTTTTAGTAGTGATTTTTGAGGTGAAACTTTCAAAAATAGTTTTAAATGCATCTGGTTTAATTTTACTTCGTTGCTGTACAAAGGCAGATGCTGAAGGCATTTCAGGTGATGAATCAAACATATCGATTAGTTCATTTGTTAAGCTTTTACTTTCCATCCCTATAATGCCTCGTATAACTGTCTCAAATGATAGTTTGCGTTTTCTAACGAAGCACTTACCAGGATTAAGACAGAATTCATCTGCTCTATCTGAAACTTTTTTAATTTCAGATAATAAAATTTGTTTTACCTGTTTGGGTTTCATATGTGACCTCCTTGTAATCAAGATTTACTTAATTACAAGGGTCGCTCTCGCAACTTCTAAATATAATCAGTAGCGAGAGCGGCCACACATTTTTGTGTTCCTGTCAAGTTTTTTATAAAAAAAGACCCCAGTATTATTTTCTAATACTGAGATCTTGATTTGTCATCTTAACTTAATGACATTGCGGGTGTTACCCGCTATTTTTTTGTTTTTGGTGTGATAAGATAAAAAAATAAGAAATTAAAAACGCAGATTACAAGGAGGATACAAGATGAGTGCGTATAGTTCTTTAAAAGAAATGTATAAGGATACAACACAGATTATACAAGGAAAGGATACAGCGGGAAAAACAGTGTATTTATTAAAACAGTTTTGTTTTTTTGCAGTGTGTTTGTTATATTTAATAGAAAAATGTGGGTTTCGCGAGGTTATTTTAAGTTATGTTAATATAGAGATTACGCTGCCACAAATCATATGTGATTTTCTAACTATATATTTATACAAAATTATTATATTGTATATTGCTTTTTACATAATAATAAAACCGCTGGGACTAGTAATAATAAGTGAAATAAAGAGTAGAATAAAGAAAGATACTTTTCCGATATGGCTTACGTTTGAAGACATTGTTGAAATATTTTTTTACAGCATAGTTTTGCTTAAATTGGTACAGGATATTTTACAATGCATGAAAAATGAAAATGTAATGCAGGGAAAAAATGTGTTCATCTATGCTTTTATTATCATTGGTGCATTATATCGTTTTATAGAAAAGATATATATACAAAATAAAAATTGCTGGTATTACAATACGATTAGATATACGAATTTTTTTGATTCTGATGGAAAAAGAATAGCCCAGAATGATTCAGTTGTATATAGAAATAAAATTTATGAACTTTGCAAAAGCGAAGGAATATGGTATTTACAAGATTTTAATAAATTAACAGATATAAAACTTGAAAATGCAGTGGCAGATATGGAAGGAAAAATTCAAGTATATTTTTTAAAAATGGGAAGAAGGAAAGAGGAGGATGAGGTTTGAAACTGAATAATCTGTGCCTGCATAAATCCCTGTAAATACTCCTTTGTATAGTCGGATAAATGTTCCATGCGGTCATACAGGTTGTGTATTTCATTATACATTGTACCGACAAATAAAACATCACTCCGGTAAAAATCCAGCCGGCAGGTATTGACAGCAAGCGGCATCATAAGAAGCACTTTCAATATGCTTATCAAACCGGGCAGCAAAAGCGTTGTTGGCACGGTCGTTAAATTTGAAACAGTTCACAGGTGAGTGCTGTCTATTTCATTCCTACAGTAAATTTAAGTTATCCAAATGATATTTGATTGACAGGATAAAATAACTGTTATATTATAATTATAGAAAGGTCTCCATTAACCTTATAGTTTTAAATTATAAAAGAGATGAACGTTAAAGAGGGTCTCCATTAACCTTCGGTAATCAGTCCGTAAAGAGATGAACATTAAAGAATGGGAAGCACAGTCTTCCCATATTTTTTTACTAAAATACAAAGGAGTATTATAATGTTTGTGCTAGAGGGGAATCTGACATTTATTAATATTGACCAGGATTATTTAAAAAGACTGCATGACGTATGTACTGAAGTATATTATAAGCCTAGAGGGTATGAAAATAAACCGTATATAGGAATTCTTATAAATAAAGAAGGCAGAAAATATGTTATTCCGTTATCGTCCGCTAAAGAAAAACATAAAACATGGAAAAATGTTAATAAAGAATGTTATTTGATTTATGAATATGTAAAAAAATCCTGTATGGGGGAAAATGAAATCTGGGTGGAAACAGAACCGGATAATGTGAAACACATATTATCTGTTATAGATATTAAGAAGATAATTCCTATAGTGGACGGCTTATATAGCAGAGTGAATATTAATGATGATAATAGTGATACAGACGAGATAAGAAAATATAAGGATTTATTAAACAAAGAATATGTTTTTATATTAAAAATAATCGATGAAATAATTGATAAAGCGAATAAACTTTATGATAAACAGATGGAGCATGGAAAGATTGCTAAATTCTGTTGTGATTTTAAAAAATTAGAAAAAGTAGCAGATCATTATAAATGAAGTGGAAGCCTGTCTGTCAACGGATAGGCATTATATTTAAAGAAGATTTTACAAATGAAACTAGAAAAATATCAGTTTCATTCATAAGAAGGATGATTATTAAATGGAAAGTAAAGAAGTGATAGCGCGTATAGGGAAAATCTTAAAAGATAATACTGCGATAACAGAAGATGAGTATATTGCTGTTATGAATATATTTTGTGAGAATACTTTTGACTATGACATACAACAATTATATAACAATTTTGAAAAAACAAAATATGATTATTATATACCAGAAAAGATTTTGATGAGATGTTATAAAAATAAAAGTTATTCAAAAGCGTTATCATTATTGGCAGAAGATATGGATTCGGAAAATAAGACATATGAATGGGGAATATTATTTCATAATAAAGGGATTTGGCTGCTTAATAGAGATATAAAAGTTTCGAATACACAATTTAGTTCCAAAAGGACGGTATTTAAAATCTTATTTACAAATAAAACAGATTCTAAATATTTTAAATATTTTAATCACGAATATTTGCTGGGGTATGACAAAGATATATATTTTTTTAGGGATATCATTACATATAAAAATATAAAATTTCCATCTGTTAAATCAGACAGCTGGAATGCCTATTTCGGCTGCATTAAAAGATTTATGGATTATTATATTTCAGAAAAGGGGCATTATATTGAGGATATTGATAAATGTTATAGAAATATAAAATTATCTGATTATGAAGTCTACATAAAAGACAATGGAACCATAAAAACACCTAATACAGCCAAAAATCAATTCTTTTATATAAAATCTTTTATATTAAGTCAGACCTATAATAAGGAATTTGATATAAGCAGTAATGAAATAATAAGCAGATGTAAAGATATTTTGGATAAGCCAGCGGAAAATGTAGATGAAACAGATATAAAAAAAATAGCAGGAATTATAAAATGTATAGAAAATCAAAGAAATGGCAAAAGAAACAAAACGATATTTCTAATTTTGCTATGCTTTGGAATGGAAAGAAGAAAGATATGTGCATTAACGTGGAATGACATAGATAAAAAATGTGAAAAGATCAAAATGGGAAAGCATGAAATGGTAATGCCGCATATATTACAGCAAAGTTTTAAAGAATTAAAACAGGAAAAAAATGATGATGCAACATATGTCTTTGGCAATTCCAGAACAAATTGGCAAAAACCGTTACCGGAAAGTGGAATTAATGGGGTTTTGGAATTTATCAAAAATATTAATACACAAGATGAGTTCTATAAAAAATTTTCGCCGGGGAATATACGAAAATGGCTTTTTAGATTTTTACTTAAAGAAAATCCGTTACAGGATGTGTTAGTACTAATGAATATACCAATTAGCAACATTTCTAATTATATCAGTGATGAAGAAATGATAGAATTTACTACAGACAAACTTTCAAAGGGAGAAAAATATCTGCTTGAGGATTTTATGAATGATGTTGAAAAATTATTATAATGGATTGAATTCTAACAAAATCTTACTTTTTACCACCAGACAGTTATGCTACCACAGCGCCGGATTTTTTGCGGCGCAGCTGGCAGATGCACTGGAAAATGCAGGGTATCAATGTGAATTGTGCGAAATCCCGGAAGATGGCATCGCGGGAGAAATGCGTGAGCAGGCAGTACCGGCAAAAGATACGGCGGGGGAGATTTCGCCGCAGGCAGCAGCCGTGCTGGAGCGTTATATCGGAAAGGAATACGCGGCGGTCATTGACTTTAATTCCAAGCTGCCGCGGCTGATGTGCGATGATGACACCTATTATCTGGACACCATTCAGGCACCGTTTTTTAACTACATTTTAGACAATCCACTGTATCACCATGCAACACTGCAATGTCCGTTACAGCGGTATCATGTGCTTTTGGTCGATGAAGAACACGCCGCCTATGTACGGAAGCATTATCCGCATATTCAGGGTGCGCATATGCTGTCGCTTGGTGCCAATGAAGCGGTTATCGGAAAGGCATTTGAGCAGAAGCAGGAAAATGTATTATTTATGGGGACATACCGCAGCCCGGAAATATATCTGGAGCAGATTCGTAGTCAGGATACACAGGCGCAGAAAGAAATGCTGCAAATGATTGAGCGGATTCAGGCAGAGCCGGATTTATCCGTGGAGCGCGCATTAAGAGCTGTTTTGGAAGAACAGGATAGAAAAATTTCAGAAGAAGATTTTGCATTGCTGATGAATACATACTATCCGGTGGAAATGTATCTGCGCAATTATGACAGGGAACAGCTGGTGACGGCACTCGTCCGTGCAAAAATTCCGGTAAGAATTGTAGGTGACTGGTGGGAGCGGTACGCATATGCCGCTGCGCCGAATCTGCAATTGGAGCAGCCGGTTGCATTTGACCGTTCATTTGATAAAATTGCGGGAAGTGCCGTGATAGCGGATTCGTCCCCGTTTTTTAAAATGGGAATCCATGACCGTGTGTTTGCGGGCATGGCAAATCACACAGCAGTTCTGACCGATGAAAGTCCTTACAGAAAAAAAGTCTTCGGAACAGGACAGCATATCCTTGATAGGGACTGCCCGGTTGTTTTGTATTCACCGGCAAATCCACAACAGGCATGTGATATGGCAGAAGAATTGTTGATAAACCGTGGCAGGCGTAAAGACCTTGTGGATAAAGCGTATGAAATGTATCAGAAAGAATTTACATGGAATAAAGTAGCGGAACGATTTGTAAAGCTTTTGACAGAATAATTTACAAGAACCTTTAATAAGTGTTATAATAAAACACAAATGATATCAGGGTCAAAAAGTCTAAATCCACATGAGCTTGCTCATAGTTTTGGGTTTATGCCCCCAACATCACATAAAGGTATGTGATAAAAATACATTGTCGGAGGACGGATTATGCAGGATACGAATTCGATTTACGGGCTGTTAAAAGAAAGCGCAGAAAAATATGCCGGGAAAACAGCCGTTTTATATGATACATTTGCAGGAAGCTATGAAAAGCTGTTTCGGGATGTGACCAATAAGGCAATTCATTTGCAGCATTTTGAGGGGAAGCGGGTTGCACTTTACGGACCGTCATCATACCGGTGGATTGTCAATTTATTTGGTATTATTCTGGCGGGAAAAGATGTTGTGCTGGTGGACTCCTTTCTGCCGCATAAGGAACGGGAAAGCCTGCTGGAAAAAGTAGGGGTGGATTACATTTTATCTTCTACCAATCAGTACATCCTTGCAGACAGTCATGCCATCATGATACCGGGGGCAGAAAAAGATGATGTCGAGGGAGAATATAATCCGCAGACACCGGAAGGAAACGTATTGGTATTTACGGCAACAGATAAAGAATCTGATAAAGCGGTTGTGCTGACCACACAGAATCTGATGTATACGGTGAATGCAATGAATCATCACTGCTATTGCAGCGAGCATGACAGAGTGCTGGCACAGACTATGCTGTTTCATATTTTCGGACTGGTTTACAGTCTGTTGTGGCCGCTGGCAAACGGCGCGTGTGTATGTGTCGGACGTGGACTGCGTCATATTGATGCTGAAACCTATTATTACAAGACAACGATTCTGCCGGGTACACCGTCGATGATTGAATATTTAAAGAGAATCAAGGCATTTAATCCGGAACTGCGTACCATTGTAATCGGCGGCGCACCGAGCAGCTATAAGTTATTTGAAAATTTAAAAGACCGGAATTACAACGTGTATACAATATATGGCATGGCAGAGTGCAGCGGTGGCATTGCGGTGAACCGTGAAATGGACGGCTCGTATGAATTGTATGATGATGAAGCGGTGCAGCTGGGCGCAGACGGAGAAATTTTAGTCGGCGGTCACTGTGTCATGAAAGAGTACGACAAAGATGAACAGACGACAAAAGAAGTTTTAAAAGATGGTATGTTCCATACCGGTGATTACGGCAGGATGAACTGCCATGGCAGACTGGTAATTACAAAGAGAAATCCGGGCGTACTGCAGCTGCCAACCGGTGAAAAAATCTGCCGCCGGGTAATTAATGAGGAAATTACGGCAATTCACGGTGTTGCGGAAAGCTATCTGACAATGGACGGGGACAAGCTCACCATTGTAATCGTACCGATTGATAAAGAGATGACAGCAGACCGTATGAAGAAAAAGATTGACAAATACAATGAAAAGAAAGGATATCGCTGGGAAATCCAGAAAGTCATTGTATTAAAGCAGAATCTGCCAAAGCTTGAAAATGGTCAGGTGGACGGTGAAGCAATTCAGGAAATGTTAGAAACGGGACAATATTAATGATAAAAAGGGACAGAAAAGATTAGCAGGTCACATGACACAAGCTTACTTTTCTGTCCCTTTTGGTGTATCAACCATACCGGATTGAAGCCGTACAATGATAATAAATTTATTCTTTATGCCTCTGCATTAATTGATAGTAACGGGGTTACAGATAACCATCAAAAATCATGCCGGTATAGGCGGATAAATTATAGGGGTCATTTGTCGGGCGGAGCGGGTTTTTATAGGCGATAATCTTATTGTTGACATAATCCATAGGATTGAGTGAAATGTCTTCCGCTTTTTTCTGAACAGCCTGTTTAAAGGCATTCAGACCTGAAAAAATGTCGCCTAATGTGCCGTTATCTGCGGCAGAAATAATGGCATCACGGTCAACGGCAATCGTACCATTATCGGTAACGCTTAACCCGTTTTCATTTAAAAGGTGGTTGTAAGATTTTGCAATGCCTGCAAAATCCTTTTTTAACTTTTCATTTCCTTCAAAATGTTCGTTGGCATCATTGGCTGTTACCGAAATCAAGTTGTTATAGCCGCCGATTAATTCGCCGATACTGTCGGCAATTGCATCGGTGTCGGTATTCATGCTGATGGTGACAGGCGCTTTGCCGGTTGTATCAAAAAAGGTCAGTACATAATTATTATCAATTGTCACCTCATTTGAAACAGAGGTGGCAGTTGTTCCGTTTACAGAATATACAGCATTTGCCGGATACTGTGTCACGCGGTCCAGACCCAGTGTAGATACCAGTTCGGTATTGGAATCAGAAGCATCTGAGGAATTCTGGGACTGGATATGGAAAATCGTCGGAGAAATTCCCCTGATGCCTGTTGCATCGGATGTGATGGAAATAGCAGAGTTGCCAAGACCATCCGTTAAAAGCTGTGCGTTTAACCCGATATCAGCCTGGTTAATCAGACGTGCAATCTTTTGCTGGGTATCGGTTACGGTGTCAGTAGCGTTTACGCCGAACTCAAACTGATATGTCAAATCCTGCACCTGCAGATCAAATGAGTACTCACCTGCTGCAAACGGCTTAGAATTTGGCTGTAAGAAGTTGCCGGTGTTTGTCTGTGGACAGGCAAGCTGTGAAACGGTAACTTCAAGCGGTTCATAATCCTGCACACAAGAATCTCCGATATATTCGGCATCGATGACCTGCGGCGAACTGGATGTTGCAGAACGTTTGTATGTAATGGAATCTGTGGATTCATCGGAAAGCTCATCTGCAATCTGGCTTAATTCCCGTGCATTTTCTTTTAAATCAATAGCATATTTTAATGCCGCGTCAGAAAAATCAATCTTATAAGAAGGAGTCTGACTGTTGATTTTTTGTAATCTGCCAAAGGTGCTTTTGAGCTGGGCCTTTGAATGGGTATCATATTTAGAATACTCTCTGTGACCGTACTGGGCGGCATAGTAGTTATAAACCGAATTGATCATCGTCACGAACCTCCTTGTCTGCAATAATCTATATCTCGTGTATTGTGGTTATTAGTGGTAAGCTGTGAAGTTACAAAAACTATAATAGACAGCTTTACGTAAAAAAGCTGAATGTCCCGTTAGAAAATCCGTTTTCCATGTGGGGCATTTGTAAAAAAAGCAATTATCTAAAATGGTTGGATAATATTATATACTAATATATTCGGAATGTCACGCAGTTTCTTTAAGGAAAATTTAAAGATTTGGATTAAAAAATTTGTCAAAAAAGATATTGACGAGTGCCTGTTTACTATGATAAACTAGAACGGCTATGGAAGCGGTCTTTTTTTTATGCCTAAAAAAGAACCAATTGGTGTAGAATCTCATACACCTACAAAAATTTAACGAAAATTGGAGGTGGAAGTTGTGCGCGTTAAGATAACATTGGCATGTACAGAGTGTAAACAGCGTAATTACAACACTACGAAGGATAAGAAAACTCATCCGGACAGAATGGAAACAAAGAAGTACTGTAAGTTCTGTAAATCACACACATTACACAAGGAAACCAAGTAATTTGGAGCAGTGAGGTAAAAGCTATGGGTGAAACTGTTAAAACAAAAAAACAGAAAAAAAGCTGGTTCAAAGGTTTAAAGGCTGAGTTCAAGAAAATTGTCTGGCCTGACCAGAAGTCACTTACAAAGGAAACTGCTGCGGTTGTGATTGTATCCGTTGTAGTCGGTGTAATCATTTCAGTAGTGGACTTGATTGCCCGCTTTGGTATCGAATTCTTGGTGAAGTAAGGAAAAGGTGATTAGATGGACGAAGCAAAATGGTATGTTGTCCACACTTATTCCGGTTATGAGAATAAGGTAAAGGCAAACATCGAAAAAACAGTTGAAAACAGAAATCTTCAGGACCAGGTTCTCGAAGTCATCGTTCCGCTTGAAACGGTTGTTGAAGTAAAGAACGGTGCAACAAAGTCTGCCCAGAAGAAGATGTTCCCTGGATACGTACTCATTAACATGGTGATGAACGATGACAGCTGGTATGTTGTCCGCAACACCCGAGGCGTTACAGGATTTGTAGGTCCGGGATCCAAACCGGTACCGCTCACTCCGGCTGAAATTAAATCACTTGGAATTACCCTTCCGGGAACTGAGGCTCCAAAGCCGGTTGTCCAGTTTGCTGGTAAAGTTGGTGACCAGGTAATGATTCTTTCAGGAGCATGGGAGAATACAGTTGGGGAAATTACAGCAATTAATGACGGCAAGCAGTGCCTGACCATTAATGTAGAAATGTTCGGCCGTGAAACACCGGTTGAGATTGGTTTTACAGACGTAAAACTTATGTAACAGAAAGCTTAAGCAGCTGCTTATGGGCATATAGGCAGTGAGGCATAAGCGTGGGAGATTGAAGCGGCAGATTTAAATCAGCCGTATCTTTCGCCAATTACCACATAATATTTAGGAGGTGCCTAAAATGGCAAAGAAAGTAACAGGTTATATCAAATTACAGATTCCTGCCGGCAAAGCTACACCGGCTCCACCAGTTGGTCCAGCTCTTGGTCAGCATGGTGTAAACATTGTAGAGTTTACAAAGCAGTTCAATGCAAAGACAGCAGATCAGGGAGATTTAATTATCCCGGTTGTTATCACAGTATATGCTGATAGAAGTTTCAGCTTTATTACAAAGACTCCGCCGGCAGCAGTTCTTTTAAAGAAGGCTTGCAACATTAAGTCAGGTTCTGGTACACCAAACAAGACAAAGGTTGCAAAGATTTCTAAGGAAGAAATCAAGAAGATTGCTGAATTAAAGATGCCAGACTTAAATGCTGCATCTATCGAGACTGCTATGTCTATGATAGAAGGAACAGCAAAGAGTATGGGAATCGTTGTAGAAGATTAATTGATTCATATTAATTTGATATATGTGGGAGGAAAGCAAGTCCCTTCCGATATTACCACTAGGAGGTTTTTTGATAATGAAAAGAGGAAAGAAATACGTTGAAGCGGCTAAGTTAATCGACCGCGCAACATTATATGAAGCTACAGATGCAGTTGCTCTTGTAAAGAAGTCTGCAGTAGCAAAATTTGACGAAACAATTGAAGCTCATATCAGAACAGGTTGTGATGGACGTCATGCTGATCAGCAGATCAGAGGTGCAGTTGTTCTTCCACACGGAACAGGTAAGACTGTTAAGGTTTTAGTTTTCGCTAAGGGTGCTAAGGCTGAAGAAGCTGAAGCAGCAGGCGCTGATTTCGTAGGCGGTGAGGAACTGATTCCTAAGATTCAGAATGATAACTGGTTCGATTTTGATGTTGTTGTTGCAACACCTGACATGATGGGCGTTGTTGGTCGTCTGGGACGTGTACTCGGTCCTAAGGGCTTAATGCCAAACCCGAAGGCTGGTACAGTTACAATGGATGTAACAAAAGCTGTTAATGATATCAAGGCTGGTAAGATTGAATACAGACTTGATAAGACAAATATCATTCACGTGCCAATTGGTAAGGCTTCATTTACTGAAGACCAGTTAGCGGACAACTTCCAGGCTATTATGGATGCAATCGTTAAGGCAAAGCCTTCAACATTAAAGGGTCAGTATTTAAGAAGTGTTGTACTTACTTCTACAATGGGTCCTGGTGTTAAGGTCAGCACAGCAAAATATGTTGGCTAATTTGTAAAAAACGGTTGACAACCTATATATGAAGATAGTATACTATCATTTGTTTGTGTGATACATCACACAATGCAATATTTTGCCTAAGACAGCAGGTCCCCATCCGGGGTTAAAGGTTATTCGCCTACCGAGGATTATGAAATGCGGCAGACAGACAGTCTGCGGTATATTAAGACATGAATCTACGTCCTCTGAAGTCTTGTGCTTTGGAGGACTTTTTTATGAATTGGGCAGAATTTATCCCTCTGGTGGGATACAAATCTAACAGGAGGTAACAAATTCATGGCAAAGGTAGAACTTAAAGCACCTATCGTAGACGAAATTTCAGGACACTTAAATGGCGCGCAGGGCGTTGTTTTAGTTGACTACCGTGGCTTAACTGTAGAGCAGGATACACAGCTTCGTAAGCAGTTAAGAGAAGCCGGTGTCGTTTACAAGGTATATAAGAATACTTTAGTAAAGAGAGCTATCGCAGGTACAGAATTCGAGCCAATGACAGATATGCTTGAAGGACCTACAGCAATTGCTATCTGCACTACAGATGCAACAGCTCCGGCTAGAATCCTTAGCAACTTCGCTAAGACAGCCGAAGCTCTTGAATTAAAGTGCGGTGTTGTTGAAGGAACATACTACGATGCAGCTGGCATTCAGACAATTGCTTCTATTCCGTCAAGAGACGAACTTCTCAGCAAGTTCCTTGGAAGCATCCAGTCACCTATTACAAACTTTGCACGTGTTATTAAGCAGATCGCTGAAAAGAACGAAGAAGTTGCTTAATTTCCGTGTCCGGATACAAAACGTATCCATGGAAATGTTGAACAGAGTCTGTACGGATACCGTATGGACGGTCCGGGCAGCAGCCCAATAATATAAAAGGAGAGTAAATAAATGACTACACAGGAAATCATTGAAGTTATTAAGGGATTATCAGTATTAGAATTAAACGATTTAGTTAAGGCTTGCGAAGAAGAATTCGGCGTATCTGCAGCAGCAGGCGTTGTTGTTGCAGCAGCAGGTGCTGGCGCAGCAGCAGGTGAAGAAAAGACAGAATTCGACGTAGAACTTACAGAAGCTGGCGCTAACAAGGTTAAGGTTATCAAGGTTGTTCGTGAAATCACAGGTCTTGGCTTAAAGGAAGCTAAGGAAGTTGTTGATGGCGCACCTAAGGTTGTTAAGGAAGGCGCTTCTAAGGAAGAAGCTGAAGAAATTCAGAAGAAGCTTGAAGCTGAAGGCGCTAAGGTTACTCTTAAGTAATTTTACCCACAACAGTATCAATATAAAATTAAGAACCGGATTCCTGCGGGAGTCCGGTTTTTTACGTTATAGAAATACTGTACGGCAGCGGTGTAATTCGTGAAAATGAATTTACTTTCAATTCTGAAAATGTTATAATATTCATAATTATGCGCGCAAATGTAATAAAAAGGAAAACTGGTAAAAATTATCATGTATAGTGCTTGACAGACAAGTGACTGTATGCTATTATGGACAATGCACTATTGTGTATGCTTATGCTTTTTTATTGCATTGCATATTAAAAATATCAGATTTTATATAAAAATAAACACAAGGGGTGAAACGTCAATGGAGAAAAACAGAATGCGTCCGGTCAAGGCAGGCAAGAGCATGAGAATGAGCTATTCAAGACAGAAAGAAGTTCTTGAAATGCCGAACCTTATTGAAGTTCAGAAGGACTCTTATCAGTGGTTCCTGGATGAAGGGTTAAAAGAAGTTTTTGATGATATCTCTCCAATAGCAGACTACAATGGCAGATTGAGTCTGGAATTTGTTGACTTTGCTTTATGCGAAGATGATGTCAAGTATTCTATTGAAGAATGTAAGGAAAGAGATGCTACATATGCAGCACCTCTGAAGGTAAGAGTAAGACTCCACAATAAGGAAAGTGAAGATATCAGCGAACATGAAATTTTCATGGGCGACCTTCCACTTATGACAAAGACGGGAACATTCGTTATCAACGGAGCAGAACGAGTTATCGTCAGCCAGCTGGTACGTTCACCAGGTATCTATTACGATATCCAGAAGGATAAGTACGGTAAGATTTTCCTTTACAGCTCACAGGTTATCCCAAACCGTGGTGCATGGTTAGAGTATGAAACAGATGCCAACGATGTGTTCTATGTTAAAGTAGATAGAAATAAAAAGGTTCCTGTAACCGTGCTGATTCGTGCACTCGGTTTCGGAACAAATGCTGAAATTATTGATATTTTCGGCGAAGAACCAAAGCTTCTTGCTACAATGGAGAAGGATACTTCTACAAACTATCAGGAAGGTATTTTAGAGCTTTATAAGAAGTTAAGACCGGGTGAACCGTTATCTGTAGATAGTGCGGAAGCGCTGATTTCAGGTATGTTCTTTGATCCGAGAAGATATGACCTTGCAAAGGTGGGAAGATATAAGTTTAATAAGAAGCTTTCTTTCAAGAGCAGACTTTCAGGACATATCCTTGCAGATGATGTTGTGGATACACAGGGCAATGTCATTGCACAGGCAGGCGATAAGCTTGACAGAGAAACAGCACAGGCAATTCAGGATGCAGCGGTTCCGGCAGTCTTCTTAAATGTAGATTTAAGAAACAGTGACGGTACAATTACAACAAAGAGAGTAAAAGTGCTGTCTAACATGGCAGTTGATATTACAAAATGGGTTGATATTTCAAAGGAAGAAGCAAGAGAACTCGGTGTTACAGAAGCTGTATTCTTCCCTGTACTCAGCCAGATTTTAGCTGAAAATGAATCACTTGAAGAAATCAAAGAAGCAATCTGCAAGAACATTGCCGATCTGATTCCAAAGCACATTACTGTAGAAGATATTATTGCTTCTATTAATTATAATATGCACCTTGAATACGGCGTTGGTACAAAGGATGATATTGATCACCTTGGTAACAGACGTATCAGAGCGGTCGGCGAACTGTTACAGAACCAGTTCAGAATCGGTATTTCCAGAATGGAAAGAGTTGTCAGGGAAAGAATGTCCACACAGGACTTAAGCGGTATTTCTCCGCAGTCACTGATTAACATTAAACCGGTTACGGCAGCGATTAAGGAATTCTTTGGAAGTTCCCAGCTGTCACAGTTCATGGATCAGAATAACCCGTTGTCAGAAATTACGCATAAAAGACGTCTTTCTGCATTAGGACCGGGTGGTCTGTCAAGAGATCGTGCCGGTTTCGAGGTTCGAGATGTTCACTATACACATTACGGAAGAATGTGTCCTATTGAAACACCTGAAGGTCCGAACATCGGTCTGATTAACTCACTTGCATCTTATGCAAGAATTAACGAATATGGTTTTGTAGAGGCACCGTACCGTCTGGTAGACAGAACCGATCCAAAGAATCCGCGTGTTACCGATGAAGTACAGTACTTTACGGCTGATGAAGAAGATGATTATCATGTAGCACAGGCGAATGCGGAAATTGACGAAGAAGGACATTTCGTTAAGAATACTGTATCCGGCCGTTACAGAGAAGAAACTTCTGAATTTGACAAGACACAGATTGAATTAATGGACGTATCGCCAAAGATGGTATTCTCTGTTGCGACATCCATGATTCCGTTCCTTCAGAACGATGACTGTACACGAGCGCTGATGGGTTCCAACATGCAGCGTCAGGCCGTACCGCTTCTGATGACAGAAGCACCGGTTATTGGTACAGGTATTGAAAATAAGACAGCAAGAGACTCAGGTGTCTGCGTTGTAGCAGAAGCAGACGGTGAAGTTCTTTTGTCTGAATCTGATAAAATTATTGTAAGAGAAGATGACGGCAAGGTACATGAGTATAAGCTGACAAAGTTCTCAAGAAGTAACCAGAGCAACTGCTATAACCAGCGTCCAATCGTATTTAAAGGTGACAAGGTGAAGGAAGGCGATGTTATCGCAGATGGTCCTTCTACACAGAATGGTGAAATTGCATTAGGTAAGAACCCGTTAATCGGTTTCATGACATGGGAAGGTTACAACTACGAAGATGCTGTATTATTAAGTGAACGTCTGGTGCGTGATGATGTATACACTTCTATCCATATTGAAGAATATGAAATCGAAGCCCGTGATACAAAGTTAGGACCGGAAGAAATCACAAGAGATATTCCTTCCGCAAGCAGTGATTCTATCAAGGATCTGGATGAAAACGGTGTGATCCGCATCGGTGCAGAAGTACGTGCCGGAGATATTCTGGTTGGTAAAGTAACACCAAAGGGTGAAACAGAACTGACAGCCGAAGAAAGACTGCTTCGTGCAATCTTTGGTGAAAAGGCAAGAGAAGTAAGAGATACTTCATTAAAGGTACCTCATGGTGAATATGGTATCGTTGTGGCAGTGAAGACATTTACAAGAGAAAACAGCGATGAACTGGCACCGGGTGTCAGCAAGTCTGTCCGCATCTATATTGCACAGAAGAGAAAGATTTCTGTAGGTGATAAGATGGCCGGCCGTCATGGTAACAAGGGTGTCGTTTCCAGAGTTCTCCCTGTGGAAGATATGCCATTCCTTCCAAACGGACGTCCGCTTGATATCGTCTTAAACCCTCTGGGTGTGCCTTCACGAATGAATATCGGACAGGTGCTTGAAATCCATTTAAGTCTTGCAGCAAAGGTGCTTGGCTTTAACATTTCTACACCGGTATTCGACGGTGCAGACGAAAATGATATTATGGATACACTGGATATGGCAAATGACTATGCAAATACACCTTTTGATGATGAAGAATTACAGCGTGAAAAGGCAGCTGCACAGGAAAATGGCGAAGATTATCCGGAAGATATGGTAACATTTACAGATAAATATAAAGAACTGCTGAATCCTGACGTATTCCAGTATCTGAGTGACAACAGAGCACACAGAGAAGAATGGAAGGGTGTTCCAATCGGACGTGACGGTAAGGTAAGACTGCGTGACGGACGTACAGGTGAATATTTTGACAGCCCTGTAACAATCGGTTTCATGCACTACTTAAAGCTCCATCATCTGGTTGATGATAAGATTCATGCACGTTCAACAGGTCCTTACTCACTTGTAACACAGCAGCCGCTCGGTGGTAAAGCACAGTTCGGTGGACAGCGTTTCGGTGAAATGGAAGTTTGGGCACTGGAAGCTTACGGTGCATCATATACATTACAGGAAATCCTGACTGTGAAGTCCGATGATGTTGTAGGACGAGTTCGTACTTACGAAGCAATTATCAAGGGTGAAAATATCCCTGAACCGGGTATTCCGGAATCCTTCAAGGTACTTTTAAAGGAACTCCAGTCCCTGGCATTAGACGTAAGAGTGCTTGATAAGGATAACAATGAAGTGAAACTGCTTGAAAGCTCTGAATACGAAGTAACTGACTTCAAGAAAGTTCTTGATGATGGCAGATACAGACGTGACAGCAGAGAAGAGGAAGCAGAATATGCTAAGAATGGTTCAACCATTCAGACAGTCGGTGAAGACGGCTTTGAAGATGCAGAGGATGTAGAGTATGCCGGCGATGATGCATTTGATGATGCAGATGATTATGGCGATGGCAATTCAGATATGATGGATTAATAGAAGGGAGCACGATCATGGCAGAAGAATCAAAAAGAGATTTGACCAGTCAGTCTATGAAGTTTGATAAGATTCAGATTAAACTGGCTTCTCCGGAGGATATTTTAGAGTGGTCTCACGGTGAGGTTACAAAGCCGGAGACAATCAACTACAGAACTTTAAAACCGGAAAAAGATGGTTTGTATTGTGAAAGAATCTTTGGACCGAGTAAGGACTGGGAGTGTCACTGCGGTAAATATAAGAAAATCAAAGATAAGGGTATTATCTGCGATAAGTGTGGTGTCGAAGTAACAAAGGCCAGTGTCCGTAGAGATCGTATGGGACATATCCATTTAGCGGCTCCTGTTTCCCATATCTGGTATTTTAAGGGAATTCCTAGCCGTATGGATCTGATTCTGGACATCGGACCGAAGAACCTTGAAAAAGTATTATATTTTGCAGCTTATATTGTAATTGATCCGGGTACGACAGAAATTCCGTTCAAGAAGATTTTAACAGAACAGGAATACCGTGAACTCTACGATCAGTACGGCAATACATTCCGTGTCGGCATGGGTGCGGAAGCCATTTATGAACTGCTTAAAAATGTAGATTTGGAATCAGAAGTTGCAAAGTTAAAGGAAGAACTTGAAAATACAACTTCCCAGAAGGCAGCAAGACTCATTAAGAGAATTGAAGTCATGGAAGCGTTTTTAACAGCCGGAACAAGACCGGAATGGATGATCTTAACTGAAATTCCGGTAATCCCACCGGATTTAAGACCAATGGTACAGTTAGACGGTGGACGTTTTGCAACATCCGATTTAAATGACTTATATAGAAGAATCATCAACAGAAACAACAGACTTGCACGTCTGATTGAGCTGGGCGCTCCGGAAATCATTATCCGTAATGAAAAGAGAATGCTTCAGGAAGCTGTTGATGCCCTGATTGATAACGGACGTAGAAACGGACGTCCGGTAACAGGTCCTGGTAACAGAGCGTTAAAGTCACTTTCAGACCTGTTAAAGGGTAAGCAGGGACGTTTCCGTCAGAACCTCCTTGGTAAGCGAGTTGACTATTCAGGTCGTTCTGTTATCGTTGTAGGTCCTGAATTAAAGATTTATCAGTGTGGTCTTCCAAAGGAAATGGCAATTGAGCTGTTTAAGCCGTTTGTTATGAGAGAACTGGTAAGACGTGGACTGGCTGACAATATTAAGAAAGCGAAAAAGAGCGTAGAACATCTTGAAAACAGCGTATGGGATGTGCTGGAAGATGTTATCAAAGAGCATCCGGTTATGTTAAACCGTGCTCCTACACTGCACAGACTTGGTATTCAGGCATTCGAGCCAATCCTTGTAGAAGGTAAGGCAATTAAGCTGCATCCGCTTGTTTGTACAGCGTTCAACGCCGATTTCGATGGTGACCAGATGGCCGTCCATCTGCCACTTTCAGTAGAAGCACAGGCAGAATGCCGCTTCATGCTGCTTTCACCAAACAACCTGTTAAAGCCGTCTGATGGTGGCCCTGTAGCTGTTCCTTCACAGGATATGGTTCTTGGTATTTACTATCTGACACAGGAAAGACCGGGGGCAAAGGGTGAAGGTAAGTTCTTTAAGAATGTAAACGAAGCACTTCTTGCATATGAAAACGGAGTTATTACATTACACTCTAAGATTTTAGTTCATATGACAAAGACCGATGCAGAAGGCAATACCGTTTCAGGTAATGTAGAATCTACACTGGGAAGATTCATTTTCAATGAAATTCTCCCACAGGATTTAGGATATGTAGACAGAAGCAAGGAAGAAAACCAGATGCTTCTGGAGGTTGATTTCCATGTAGGAAAGAAGCAGTTAAAGGATATTTTACAGCACGTTATTAATACCCACGGTACAACGACAACAGCCGAAGTACTTGATGATATTAAGGCAATGGGTTATAAGTATTCTACAAGAGCAGCCATGACCGTTTCTATTTCAGAAATGACTGTGCCGCCGATTAAGAAGAAACTGATTTCCGATGCAGAAAAGAAGGTTGAACAGATTACTGTAAACTACAACAGAGGTCGTTCAACAGATGAAGAAAGACATAAGAATGTTATCCGCGTATGGCAGGAAACGGATGAGGCATTAAAGGATGCCCTGATTGAAGGTCTTGATAAATACAACAACATCTTCATGATGGCCGATTCAGGTGCCCGTGGTTCTAACCAGCAGATTAAGCAGCTTGCAGGTATGCGTGGTTTGATGGCAGACACATCCGGTAATACAATCGAACTCCCAATCAAGTCCAACTTCCGTGAAGGTCTTGATGTACTGGAATACTTCATTTCAGCGCATGGTGCGCGTAAGGGTCTGTCCGATACAGCGCTTCGTACAGCCGATTCAGGATACCTTACAAGACGTCTTGTAGACGTATCACAGGATTTGATTATCAGAGAAACAGACTGCAGCGCCGGTAAGACAATTCCGGGTATGTATGTATCTGAATTCGTAAATGATAAGGCAACTGCAAGCAGCGATGCAAAGGCAGATATTCTTGAATCATTAGAAGAACGTATTACAGGCAGATATCTTGCAGAAGACATCATTGATCCGTCTACCGGTGAAGTGATTGTAGCTGCAAACCACCTTGTAACACCAAAGAGAGCAGCACAGATTGTTGCAACAGGTGTTGAAAAGGTTAAAATCAGAACAATTCTTACCTGCCGTTCACACATCGGTGTATGTGCAAAGTGCTACGGTTCTAACATGGCTACAGGTCAGACCGTACAGGTTGGTGAAGCTGTTGGTATTATCGCTGCCCAGTCTATCGGTGAACCGGGTACACAGCTTACTATGCGTACTTTCCATACAGGTGGTGTTGCCGGTGATAATATTACACAGGGTCTTCCTCGTGTCGAAGAACTTTTTGAAGCAAGAAAGCCAAAGGCACTTGCTGTACTGGCAGAGTTTGGCGGTGTCGTAAGCTTTGCAAAGACAGAAAAGAAGACAGATATTGTTATTACAGACGATGATGGTAACTCAAAGGCTTATCCTGTATCTAGAGATACAAGAGTCAAGGTTCAGGAAGGTCAGATTGTTGTAAAGGGTGAAGAAATCACAGAAGGTTCTGAAAATCCTCATGATATCGTAAGAATCCTCGGCGTACGTGCCGTACAGGATTACGTACTGCGTGAAGTTCAGAAGGTTTACCGTATCCAGGGTGTAGAAATCAACGATAAGCATATCGAATTGATTGTACGCCAGATGTTAAAGAAGATTGTTATTGAATCTCCTGGAGATTCAGAATTCCTGACAGGTTCTCAGGTAGATACAATTGAATTTACGGAAGTAAACGAAAAGCTGGAAGAGGAAGGCAAGACTCCTGCAACAGGTACTTCAATTATTCTGGGTATTACAAAGGCTTCTCTTGCAACAAATTCATTCCTGTCAGCTGCTTCCTTCCAGGAAACAACAAAGGTTCTGACAGATGCCGCTATTAACGGCAAGGTCGATCCGCTGATTGGTCTGAAGGAAAACGTTATCATTGGTAAACTGATTCCTGCCGGTACAGGTATGAAGCGTTATCAGAACGTTGAACTGGATTCTAATGAAAGGGTCCGCAAAGAAATTGAAGAAGAAGCAGCCGAAAGAGCAAAAGAGGAAGCTGCATCTGACATTTCTGATGACGAAACACTGGAACTGACGGAAGAAGAAGTTACAGTAACAGAATAAAACTAAAGCCGTTTCAGGCATAGGATAAAAAGTTCCGGTATAGTGGTAATGCACTGTACCGGAATTTTTGGTTTTTACAGAAAAAGTTTGAGCAGATATATCTTTGAGCTAAAAATTTTAAAAAGTGCTTGACATATAAAAATATAAAATATATACTAAACAAGTGTGTGATAACAGGAAAGCCCTGCTATGCCACATTATTCAGAAATGAACTGAATATGCAACCATGAATTATTCTAATTCCGGGAGGTGAAAAAGGAATGCCTACATTTAACCAGTTAGTAAGACAGGGAAGAAAAACAACAGTAAAGAAGTCTACAGCACCAGCTCTTCAGAAGGGATACAACTCACTTCAGAAGAAAGCAACAGACGTAGCTGCTCCACAGAAGAGAGGCGTTTGTACAGCTGTTAAGACTGCAACACCTAAGAAGCCTAACTCAGCCCTTAGAAAGATTGCCAGAGTTCGTCTTTCAAACGGTATTGAAGTAACATCTTATATCCCAGGTGAAGGACACAATCTTCAGGAACACAGCGTTGTTCTGATCAGAGGTGGACGTGTTAAGGATTTACCAGGTACAAGATATCACATCGTTCGTGGTGTACTTGATACAGCAGGTGTCGCTAAGAGAAGACAGGCACGTTCTAAATACGGTGCCAAGAGACCTAAGGATGCTAAATAATTAGTATCGTAAAGGCAAATTGCAGGTTGGCAGATTTTCTAAAAACCATGCAGTAAAACGCGGAAATGGTCCGCATTTATTCACAATATGATTTATAACAAGTGCCGGAGTTAGATTAATCCGAAGGTTGCAGGTTTAAGATATACCGCGCACGTACACAGCCGATTATCCCGATGGCGGCAGCCTTTATTGGATGTCGCAGGTGGAAAAAGGTCATATATATTTGTGAGTACCGATGAATTAATGAATATTGTTAAGGAGGGAAGAACCGTGCCACGTAAAGGACATACTCAGAAAAGAGATGTATTAGCAGATCCTATTTACAATAATAAGGTCGTGACAAAGCTTATCAACAACATTATGCTTGATGGTAAGAGAGGAGTTGCCCAGAAGATTGTATACGGAGCATTTGACAGAGTCGCAGCAAAGACTGAAAGACCTGCTATCGAAGTTTTCGAAGAAGCTATGAACAATATCATGCCAGTTCTTGAAGTTAAGGCTAGACGTATCGGTGGTGCTACTTATCAGGTACCGATCGAAGTTAAGCCGGACAGAAGACAGGCTTTAGCTCTTCGTTGGATGACAGCTTATTCTCGTGCAAGAGGCGAGAAGACAATGGAAGAAAGACTTGCAAATGAAATCCTCGATGCTGCAAACAATACAGGATCTTCTGTAAAGAAGAAAGAAGATATGCACAAGATGGCAGAAGCAAACAAGGCTTTTGCTCATTACAGATTCTAATAATATAGGAGGATTTACCGATGGCTGGAAGAGAATATCCATTGGAGAGAACCAGAAATATTGGTATCATGGCTCATATCGATGCAGGTAAGACTACATTAACAGAGCGTATCCTTTATTATACTGGTGTAAACCACAAAATTGGTGATACTCATGAAGGTACTGCTACCATGGACTGGATGGCCCAGGAGCAGGAAAGAGGTATCACAATTACTTCAGCTGCTACAACATGTCACTGGACACCGGAAAAAGAAGGTAAGCCAGATAAGACACAGCCAGAATACCGTATCAACATCATTGATACTCCGGGTCACGTTGACTTCACAGTAGAAGTTGAACGTTCACTTAGAGTTCTTGATGGTGCTGTAGGTGTGTTCGATGCTCAGAACGGTGTAGAACCGCAGTCAGAGAACGTATGGCGTCAGGCTGATAAATACAATGTACCACGTATGGCTTTCATGAACAAGATGGATAAGATGGGTGCAGATTTCTTTGGATCATGCAACCAGCTTATAACAAAGCTTGGTAAGAATCCTGTACTTGTACAGATTCCGATTGGTAAGGAAGATGAATTTAAGGGTATCATCGACTTATTTGAAATGAAGGCTTATGTCTTCAACGGAGATAAGGGTGATGATATTTCCGTAGGTGAAATTCCTGATGATTTAAAGGATCAGGCTCAGGAATATCATGACAAGCTCATTGAACAGTGTGCTGAACTTGATGAAGACCTTATGGAAAAGTTCTTTAATGATGAAGAACTTACAATTCCTGAATTAAAGGCAGCTTTAAGAAAGGGTACTATCGAAGGTACAGCAATTCCTTGTCTTTGCGGTACAGCTTATAAGAACAAGGGTGTTCAGAAGCTTCTTGATGCAGTTATCGAATACATGCCTGCACCAACAGATATCCCGGATATCACAGGTGTTGATGAAGACGGTAACGAAGTTACAAGAAAGTCATCTGATGAAGAACCATTCTCAGCTCTTGCATTCAAGATTATGACAGACCCATTCGTTGGTAAGCTGGCATTCTTCAGAGTTTACTCTGGTACATTGAACGGTGGTTCATATGTATTAAATGCAAACAAGAACAAGAAGGAAAGAGTTGGCCGTATCCTTCAGATGCATGCTAACAACAGAAAAGAAATTGATAAGGTTTATTCTGGAGATATCGCAGCTGCTGTAGGTCTGAAGTTCACTGTAACAGGTGATACAATCTGTGACGAACAGCATCCGGTTATCTTAGAGTCAATGGAATTCCCAGAGCCGGTTATCGAACTTGCTATCGAACCAAAGACTAAGAATGACCAGGGTAAGATGGGTGAAGCTTTAGCAAAGCTTGCTGAAGAAGATCCGACATTCCGTGCCCACACAGATCAGGAAACCGGTCAGACAATTATCGCAGGTATGGGTGAACTTCATCTTGATATCATCGTAGACAGACTTCTTCGTGAATTCAAGGTAGAAGCAAACGTAGGTGCTCCACAGGTTGCTTACAGAGAATGCTTTACAAAGGCAGTTGATGTTGATAGTAAGTATGCTAAGCAGTCAGGTGGTCGTGGTCAGTATGGTCACTGTAAAGTACGTTTCTCACCACTTGAAGCAAACGTTGATAAGTTCGATGTTGAAACAAAGAATACAGTATTAATCAATGAGCCTCCGGTACTTTTCTGTGAATCATCAGTAGTTGGTGGTGCTATTCCTAAGGAATACATCCCTTCAGTTGCAGATGGTATCCGTGAAGCCGCTAACTCAGGTATTTTAGCTGGATTCCCGGTTCTCGGACTTAGAGCAGATATCTATGATGGATCTTACCATGAAGTCGATTCATCAGAAATGGCATTCCACATTGCCGGTTCTATGGCATTTAAGGATGCTATGGCTAAGGCAGCTCCGGCACTTCTTGAGCCAATCATGAAGGTTGAAGTTACAATGCCGGAAGAATACATGGGTGATGTTATCGGTGATATCAACTCTCGTAGAGGACGTATCGAAGGTATGGAAGATATCTCAGGTGGTAAGATGATTAAAGCATTCGTTCCGCTTTCAGAGATGTTCGGATATGCTACAGACCTTCGTTCTAAGACACAGGGTCGTGGTAACTACTCTATGTTCTTTGATAAGTATGAACAGGCTCCAAAGTCCGTTCAGGATAAGGTTATTGCTTCAAGAGCAAAATAATCTAATAAAAATATAGTTGCAAAATATTTAAAAATGCAATATAATAGATTTTAGCTATGAAACCCCATAAAGGGTATGAATCATTTTAAGGAGGATTTTAAACAATGGCAAAGGCTAAATTTGAAAGAACTAAACCACATTGTAACATTGGTACAATTGGACACGTAGATCATGGTAAGACTACACTTACAGCTGCTATCACAAAGACTCTTCATGAGAGACTTGGTACAGGTGAAGCTGTTGCATTCGAAAATATCGATAAGGCTCCAGAAGAAAGAGAAAGAGGTATCACAATCTCTACAGCTCACGTTGAATATGAAACAGAAAAGAGACATTACGCTCACGTTGACTGCCCAGGTCATGCCGATTACGTTAAGAACATGATCACTGGTGCTGCTCAGATGGATGCTGGTATCCTCGTAGTAGCTGCTACAGATGGTGTTATGGCTCAGACAAGAGAACATATCCTTCTTGCTCGTCAGGTAGGTGTTCCTTACATCGTTGTATTCATGAACAAGTGTGATATGGTTGATGATCCGGAACTTCTTGAATTAGTAGATATGGAAATCAGAGAACTCCTTAACGAGTATGGCTTCCCAGGCGATGACACACCAATCATCCAGGGTTCAGCTCTTAAGGCTCTTGAAGATCCGAACAGCGAATGGGGCGATAAGATTCTTGAACTTATGCACACAATCGATGAATATGTTCCAGATCCAGAAAGAGATACAGATAAGCCATTCCTTATGCCAGTAGAAGACGTATTCTCTATCACAGGTCGTGGTACTGTTGCTACAGGTAGAGTAGAACGTGGTGTTCTTCATATAAATGAAGAAGTTGAAATCGTTGGTATCCATGATGACATTCGTAAGGTTGTTGTAACTGGTATCGAAATGTTCAGAAAGCTTCTTGATGAAGCACAGCCAGGTGATAACATTGGTGCACTTCTTAGAGGTGTTCAGAGAGACGAAATCCAGAGAGGACAGGTTCTCTGCAAGCCAGGTTCAATCACACCTCATCACAAGTTTACAGCTCAGGTTTACGTATTAACAAAGGACGAAGGTGGACGTCATACTCCATTCTTCAACAACTACAGACCACAGTTCTACTTCAGAACAACTGATGTTACTGGTGTTTGTGAACTTCCAGCTGGTACAGAAATGTGCATGCCTGGTGATAACGTAGAAATGACAGTTGAACTTATCCACAACGTAGCTATGGAGCAGGGTCTTCGTTTCGCTATCCGTGAAGGTGGACGTACAGTAGGTTCAGGTGCTGTTGCTACAATCATTGAGTAATTTTATTGGTTGATGTACTCAGTATTTATACAGTAAATTTAAAGGCTTCCGGGAAAATCCCGGAAGCCTTTTTTTGGCTTGCTCAGCCATTTATATTCTTAAATTTTTACCACCACTTCTCACGGTAAGAGTACTCTCCACGGTAATTAGAAGCATTATAATCAGGATATTTGAAAGGTGCATATACTTCAGCTTTAGGTGCATCATCCTGTGTATATATGTACATTGAATCATAATCCCATGTCACAATTTCATCACGGGCATCGCCGTAGAGATTTACAGCTTCTGCACACATGGTAGGATGACCGTCATCAGGGAACTTAACAACCTGAATACCTCTGCCATCAATCATTCCACCGCGCTCTACATCAGCATTAAGAAGAATGAAGTCCTGACCGTCACCAGTCCAGTTTACAGGTGTTAAAAGATTACCATTAAGCTCATTTTCCATTTCCCATAACTGGTTACCTTCGCTGTCATAGAAATATATAATTCCCTGATGTCCCCAGAAATTAACAACAACCATTTCATAACCTGGGCGGTCAGGAAGGTAATTAGCGAGACTGACACGCTGTGCATGACCTATGCCATCCTTTTTGAGAAGTTTTCCGTTAAAATCAGATATCAGGAAGCCTTCCTTTCCCGCAACGCAGGCAAAGAATTTAGTGCCTTTATGTGGACCGGATTCGAATCTTCCTGGAACAATTTCATCAATGTGGTCTTCATTAACAGGCATAGTCCACATCTTGTTACCGTGGCAGTCAAGCATGTTATAACCTACCAGAAGTTCATCATGCCCATCCCCGTTAATATCAATTGCAAAAGGAAAATGCCCGGTATTCTTATCACTCTGGAAATGCCACATAACCTCCAGGTCATCGTTAAGTGCATACACCCTGCAATAACGATCCTTAATAAGAATATCACGTGGCTTATCAAGACCACGGAAATTGCATATACGCATACCGTCAGGGTTAATTCTGTCAAAAGCATAGATTTTATCAGGAACACCGATAATCGTTCCATCCTCTTCTGTTGTGGAGAAAGGTGTTCTGGTGCGTTTCTTGACTTCACCTGTTTTGCCATCAAGAATAAGGACTTCAAAATTCTTGGCGGTTATAACCTCGTCAAAACCATCACCATCAATATCGTATATCTGCATAGGCATGTCAGCTGATATAGTGCCAATGTCGTGATTATTGGTTGGTTCACCGTGCTGCCATAAAATATTGCCGTCAAGGTCAAATGCGGTGAGACAGCTGATGGTTCCATAAGCATCACGGTTTACTCTTTTCTGGCACTGTGCCATAACCATCTGGTATTCACCGTTGCCAAGAAGATGACCAAAACGAAGCTGCCTTCCGGTGCCACAGCCCTTAAGATTAATCTTTTTGAGAAGCTTCATCTTAGGATAATGTGCCTGTGCATCTTCACATTCAGCTTTATAAGCATTTCTTGCAGCATCAATAGAAGCAGCAGTACTTTCAGAAGTAGTAACATTTACAAAACCAAACTGTGCAGGGATAGTTGCTGTAACGGCGACTTTGCCACCCTGTACGGCATATTCAGTGTCAATGTCAAAATAGACCTTATCATCAACGCTGCATATAACATGGCTGCCTTTAATTTCTGCTTTAAGGATATAAGTATCGTCACAGTTGTAGTTAAAAGCTACAGAATCAAGAATAGTAACCTCTTCTTTATGACGGTATTCAACTCTCAGTTCATGTTCTTCAAAAACAAGGACAAGAAGATTAGCAGAGTTCTGACAACAAAAACCAATGCCGGCATTACCCCATTTGGTAGTAAACATACGGACACTTGCAGTTATAGTATAATCACGCCAGAATCTGTCGCCGCTTGTAAGCATAGGAAAAGTCCGGTGGGGCTTGTCATTGCGGATACGCATCTGCTCCATAAAATGTTTTCCATTATATTCAGAAATAATCCAGGAAGCACCCTGACCGTTATAAGTGTGGTTGCATACCGGGTCATGCCATTTACCATAATATCCGGGATAATGGATAAAATGATACTCACCCATTGCCGAATGATTCTTATCATAAGGGAATTCACCAATGGGAAAATCAGAGAAATCTTCATTAAGTAAAATAAAATCTGCCATAATAACCTCCATTCTTAAAAAAAATAATAAAATGGTACATTGCCGCATTCTTGGTATATAAATAATATCTAACGAAGCAAATCATATACTGATTATAGGTCGTTTATAGAGAAAATGTTACTGATTTTTTACATATTTTTGAGATTTTGGAAGATTTCGTGCAGTTTTTTGTAGCTATAAAAATACAATATGAATATAATAAAAGCGTATTAAGAAGCAATATATAAGATTCTATTGTCCCATTTCATGAATAATGTTAAAATAATACTAAATACAATTCAAATCGGGCAGTGGGGAAGCAGATTTAAGATATAAATAACATTTAGAAAGCGGAAATAATATATGAAAAAAAGAAAAGTGTTTTTAAAAGATATTATCGCACAATCTCCTGAAAAAGAGTATGGACAGCTGTATGCAGATATTATGCTCGAACTCTCACAGGGAACGCTGGTACCGGTCCGCAGTGCAGGAACGAATGGTAAAAAGCCGGCGCTTCCCGTGGCATTCTGGGAGTATGTGAAAGAGCCGGATTACGGTGATGTCAGTGAAAAGCTGGATTTTAAGCTGCATCCGCTTCTTCATACAACGTATTACCGGAAACACCCGGAACAGTTTGCACAGGATGAAGATAAAATTATGCGTCTGAGTACGTATCTGACAGAGCATATAGATTTATTAGAACTTCCCGAAACAATGAATGAACGCAGTTTTGAAATTTTCGGGAGAGAGAAATTTTTTCAGCAGGAAGGCGGGCTGCAATTCTGCAGCAGGCTTGGAATTGAGCGCGGTCAGCTGAATTTTTATGATACGGCAGAGCCGCTTTCTTATTATTCTTATACCAAAAAGACCCCACAGAATATTTTAATAATTGAAAATAAAGATACATTTTTTGATATCCGCAGATATATGAACCATGTTGATAACCGGATTTTGGGGAAAATGTTTGATACGGTAATTTACGGTGCCGGAAAAGGGATTTACAGGACATTTTCAGACTATGTACAGGGGGCAGAAGATTATTTTAATGCAGAAAATATGCTGTATTATTTTGGGGATCTGGACTATGAGGGAATATTAATATATGAACATCTGGCAGGTATGCCGTGGGAAAATTTATCAGGAAAGGCAGTACGGATTGATTTATTTGTGACAGCTTATGAAAAGATGTTGGACAAGGCAGAAAATACCGGCTTGGAAAATCTACCCGATACAAAGGAAAAGCAGAATTCCAATATAGGAACGTTATTTTTATCTTTTTTTAAACAGAGGTATCAGGAACAGATTGTGCAGATTCTTCGCGCAGGCAAATATATACCGCAGGAAATATTAAATGAACATGATTGGGGATAAAAATGGAGCCAAAAGATTTTCTGAAAAATTTTGATAAAAGAATGAAATGTGTCGGACGGTATGCTGTGCTTTGCGGCAACAGTTTTGATAAAAAAACGTGGAAAGAATATGGTATTGAAACGAAGGACGAGCAGATGAATATGCTGTTTACCCTGCTGTTATACATTATGGAATATTCATTAAAAGAGGAAGACTGTACGATTGATGATATTGCACTGTTTTTAGAGGATATATCATTTGAGTATTATAACCGGAAGATCAGCTTTGATAAGAGTCGGGATTTTGCTCGTTTCATGGTAGAGGAAGTGCTTGGAAACGCCGGAAATTCAATGTATTTTAAGGTGTTCCGGTATGAAACAAAGTCTTATGGCGAGGTGAATATCCGCTATATTGATAATAAGGTTGTTTATCAGGACGGCGGTGTGAAAAGAACTTCTTATTTCCTGACGGAGGAAGGCTACAATATGGTGCTTGCGACCATGGAAATGGAGAATAATCTCAAACTGACGGTTCATGAAATGCTTTTTAAGCTGCATCTGGAAAAAGCCGACTATAATAAAGCGGTTGAAGATATTAAAAATGTTTTCGGACAGTTAAGAAAGCAGAGCCAGAAGATTCAGGAGGCTGTTCATGCCGTCAAAAGAAATGCATTGTCGTATTCTATAGAAGAATATCGCCAGCTTGTGGAAGAAAATATCAGCACGGTTGTGGAAACGCGTGAGAAATTTAACATGCACCGGGAATTTATTGAAGAAAAAATTAAAGAGTTTGAAGAAAAAGAGATGAATGCACAGGATTTTACGGCGAAAGAAAAGGAAAATCTGAACTCTCTGCGAGTGATTGGACGTTATCTTACAGGAACACTTGATGAGCATCAGAAAATTTTAGGACAGCATTTTGATTTGAAAAAACTTTATGATTATGAGCTGGAAAACTACTCAAATATGACAATGGTGCAGCGTTTTCCGTTTAGAAGCGGCATTTATGACAAGATTTTAAAAGATGCTGCACTGCTTATCAATGCGGACAGGATTTTAAATCCGCTGTTTATCGGGCAGACAGACAAAATCTTTAATCCGGAAAAAATGCTGGAATTTCAGAAGAAACTCAAAAAATCAGAAGTGCCGGAAGAAGAAACACAGCTTGATTTTGATGCCAATGCTTACAATCTTGAAAGAGAGCAAAAGCACAGGGAGCGGATGAAAAAATATGAAGACAGTGTCCGTGTGCTGATGTATGAACTTTCAGAACGCAGGGAAATGGATTTGAAAGATTTAAGCACACAGCTTTCTATGGAAAGCAGAGAAAAGCTGATACCGACAGCACAGATTTTCAGGGAAATTATCATTGAATTTCTGACGGCAGGAGAGATTCATCTGCATGCACTCCGCAAAGAACAGGAAGGATATCTTATGGATACGTCAGAAGGATTTGTATTAAATGAAATGCTGCTTACAGTAACGGAAGAGGCGGCACTAAAAAAAATAAATACCATTTATATTGAACCGTGCGAAGAAGTACCGCCGGTTTATTTTAAAGATGTAAAAGATGAACAGGGAAACATTAAAAATATAAAATGTTCCAACGTGAAATTCAGATGTGAGGAGGGGCAGTAATGGCATATGAAGCAGAAAATATCGTGTACAGCCAGAAAATATTTTATTATCTGCTGTGTCACGGTGCATTAAGTGATGCCGATTCGGGCGTCAATGAATTATATAGGGCGTATGTGGAAAATGAGGAGGTCCTGCACCTTGTAAAGAGCCAGGCAGAGATTGCCGAATGCCGCGTGGAGCGGTATGGCAGTACGATTTATCTGATGCCGGAGATTGATAATAAATATCTGGGATTTACAAAGGCAGATTTAAAGAAAGCTATTTGCAAGCCGAATGCAACAGACAGGGATTATTACCTGTCACAGTTTGTAATACTGACACTGCTGGCAGAATTTTTTGACGGTCAGGGCAGTATGGCAAAATCACGCGAATTTTTAAAGCTGGGCGAATTGCAGAATACGGTATCGGAGCGGCTGCGGGCAGGATTTGCCATGGAACGGGAACGGGAAAATGATGACCGGGCGGCACATGAATTATATGAAAATGTACTTGATTATAAAAGCATGAGTGAGGCGTATGAAGCATTAAAAAGTATTGAAAGCGGAAGCCGCTCTAAATATACAAAAGAGGGATTTGTCAGTATTATTTGTGAATTTCTTGACAAACAGGGGCTGATTGTATTTATTGCAGAAGATGAAATGATTAAGACAACGCCGAAGCTGGATAATATTATGGAGTATAAATTGTTAAATAAGGAAAATTACGACAGAATAATGGAAGCACTGGGGGTAAGCCATGAGTAAAATATCACGAATCCGAATATTAAATCTGAATTATAACCACAATGCAATCAGAATTGATGATGAAACATTTGACCTTGGCGGGGAAAGCACGCTGCTTTCCCTGCGCAACGGCGGTGGAAAAAGTGTGCTGGTGCAGATGATTGTGGGGCTGTTTGTTAACAAGACTTACAGGGATTTTGGAGACAGGGCATTTAAAAGCTATTTTACAACGGGCAGACCGACATTTATTATGACAGAGTGGCAGCTTGATGCAGGAAATGAACGTTTTCTTGCAGGAATGATGATCCGGAAAAGCCAGAAGGATGACCAGGATACGGAAGAACTGGAAATCATCGCATTTACCGGAAGCTATGCACAGGGCTGCCGTTATGACATGGACAATATTGCGGTAATAAAGACAGACGGCAATAGAAAATCACTGAAAGGATTCGGGGAGTGCCGAAGCTTATTTGAAGAAATCAGTAAGGATAAAGAGGGGAATTTTAAATATTACGATTTATCATCTAAATATGCAAGAAGCCAGTATTTTACTACACTTCGGCAGTATCAGATTTACAATAAAGAGTGGGAGAGCATTATCCGTAAGGTCAATCAGAAAGAGTCAGGACTGTCGGAATTGTTTAATAATGCCAAGGATGAAAAAAATCTTGTGGAAAACTGGTTTTTAAGACCAGTTGAGGATAAGCTCAATCAGGATAAAAATAAGATGGAAGAATTCAGAAATCTTACCCGCAAGTTTATTGAGCAATACAAAAGCAATCAGTCTAAAATTTCACGGAAAGCTGTTATAGAACAATACTTTGAGGATACAAAGCCGCTAAAAACGGATATTGACTTGTATACACAACAACAGGAAAATGCTGCTGCATATAAAACAGAGATTGTTTTATATGCAGCAGTGCTGCGGGAAGTGATTGGAAAACTGGAAACAGAAATCACAGAAAAAAGACAGCAGGAGCAGGAGGCTGACAGACAGCTGCGCCAGATTACTTATGAGCAGATTTCCTGCGCGGTGTATGAATATGAAGATGAGAAAAAAGAAGCTGTATTAGAACGGATTGAGCAGGAAACACAGATTACAAGACTCTCAGAAGTCCGGGAAAATCTGTTGAAACAGCTTAATGCGTATGATTGCAGCCGTATTTATGCAGAAATAAAAGAACTGGAGCAGGAAAAAGCGGAAACTGATGAAAAAATTGATGTACTGTTAAAGGATTCTAAAGACCATAATGCAGAGATTGAAGCAATCGGACACCGGCTGTATCTGTTTTATACCGGTGAAATGCAAAAAAATATGCAGGCAGCAGAGGAACACAGACAACAGTACAATGTGGCACAGCAGCAAAGAAATGAACAGACATTGCAGTTGAATGAAAGTGAAACAGCAATCAGGAACCTTGCACAGAATATCGGTGCTTTTGAAAATGCAGTCAAAGCTTATGATGAAGCAGAAGATACTTTCGTAAAAGAATATCATGCGGTGCTGAAAAGAAATCTTGTTGGCTTATATGAAGATGGTGCGCTGGCGGTTCTGGCAAAATCATTTGAAGAAGAAGTGCAAAACGAAAAAGGGAAGCTTGCTAAAACAACAAAAAAGCGGGAAGAACTGGAGCTGACAGACCGCAGACTGTCACAGGAATCAGATGAAAATACGGAAAAACTTACAGAAAATAAGAATCAAATTGCCGTTCTGGCAGAAAGAATTGCCGGATTAAAACATCAGGAAAATGAACGTATACGTATTATGAAATATATCGGACTGCCGGAAAAACAGGTCGATGAACGGGAACACATTTTAGACAGGCTGAATGGAAAAATAAAGGAACTGGATATACAAAGAAGCGCATTGATTGCACAAAAGACTGCGGATGAAAAACATTTACAGCAGCTTCGGGAAGGAAAGACAGTTGAACTGCCGGAGCATATCAGGACGTATTTTGAGCAGAACGGAATTGAACTTGTGTATGGAATGGAGTGGCTGTCTAAAAATGGACGGACAGAAAAGCAGAATAAGGAGCTTGTTGCAAAAAATCCGTTTCTGCCGTATTCCATTATAATGGAAAGAACAGTTTTTGAACGGCTGGCGCAGATTGATGAAGAACTCTATACCGGTTTTCCGATTCCGGTTATTATCAGGGATGAACTTGAAAATACGATGGATGCCGTTAAAGGACCTGTGACAACTGCGGGAAAAATTCATTTTTTCATTATGTTTAATCATCACCTGCTTAATAAAAATGAATTGGAAAAAATACTTGCAGATATCCGTGGAAAGATAAAAGCGATAGAAGAGGACATTGCCCATAAAAATGACGAGTTAAACATTTTCCGTACTTATAAGAATACAATTGAAAATCAGGATTTTTCGGTGCAGGTATATCAGCAGGCGGAAAATGAGCTTGAACAGGCAAAGGCTTACCGTCAAGAGCTGGAAGAAAAGAAATTACAGATACGGCATCAGAAGGAAGAAAACAGTACGGCAAAGCTTGAGAATACAGGAAAGATTGAAGAAATAAAGCATATAATTTTATTCTTTGAAAACAGAAGCCATGCATTTGAAAAGCTCTGCAAAAGATATGAACAGTATGAAATGGATAACGCAAGCCTTATGCGTATCCGGAATGAAAAGGCAGAACTGGAAAAGAAACAGCGAGAAATCCGGTTTGTATTAAATGAACTTGAAAATACACTGTCAGGGCAGCAAAGCCTGATCAACCAGTATGGTCTGCTGGTAGAACAGGCGCAGCAAAAAGCTGTTTCGTATGAGGCATACCGTAAAGAAACAGGCATTAGCGGTAATGGGAATGCAGATTATTTATACACAGCAGATGATAAGACACCGCAGCAGCTTGAGGCCCGGTATCTGGCACTGACAAAGGAAGTGTCAGATACGATTACAGAGTTACAGGCACGCAGCCACAGAAGCGGGGAAAAGCTGATTCGTAAGGAAAAGGAACTTGCAAAGAAAAATAAATATGACTTACAGCCAAAAGACTATCAGGAACTGGTCTATGCCGAAGCACTTTGTGACGGACTGGAAGCAGAGCAAAAAGAAGTGGAAAAGACTTTAAATGCAGCAAATGAAAAGAATAATAAGCTGACAGGAAGAATTGAAACGTTAAATGCGTCGATTGCGTTTACAAAAAAAGAACTGGTGGAAAAGACAGGACACGAAGAACCGGCGGCAAGAGAAACAATTACGGATACAGATTTTAAAGAACGTATACAGCTGAAAAAATATGAGGTACAGTCGATTGAAAAAGCATTAAAAAATTTGGAAAACAAAAAAAATCAGCTGGAGGTTCAGGCAGGAAGTGTATCCGAATATGCAGATGAACCGGTGTCAGCTTCACCGGAGGAACAGGAACAAATCAGACAGCAGATTCCGGATATTGAAACCGTAGAGGCACAGGAACTTACCCGGTATCAGAAGACGGTAAAAAGAAATCTGCTAACGGCACTGTCCCGGTTAAAGGATGAGCAGAACCGTCTGGCAGAAGAAATCCGTTCAATTGCAGCAAAAGATATTTATGCAGAAGATTATTTTAAGAAAACATTTGACAGTCTGTTGACACAGACTGCCAGTCCAAAGAATCTGGCAGAGCAGTATGCCGTGAATAAGGCTTCGTATGAGAGCCAGCTGGAAAAACTTAAAATTGATCTTGCAAGCATTGACAATGAACAAAAAAACATTGAAGAAATGTTTTTAGAATACGTGCGCAGTGTTAATGCGAATATTGCAATGATTGATAAAAATTCAACAATCAGCGTGCGCGGCAGAAACATTAAAATGTTAAAAATCCAGGTAGCAGACTGGGAAAGCGAACAGGAACATTTCCGTATGAAACTGCACGATTATTTTGAGCAGGTGATACAAAATGGTCTTGATACGATTGATAAGAATGAAAATCTAAATGAATTTTTGGGAAATGTCATTACAACAAAAAGACTGTATGATGATACTGTGGGTATCGGCAGTGTAAAAATTAAGCTGTATAAGATTGAAGCGGAACGTGAAGTCCCGATTACATGGGCAGAGGTATCAGCCAATTCCGGCGGCGAGGGCTTTTTATCAGCGTTTGTGATTCTGACCTGTCTGCTTAGTTATATGCGGCGGGATGAGAGTGATTTGTTTACCACGGGAGAGGAAGGCAAGGTGCTGATTATGGATAATCCGTTTGCACAGACCAATGCGGAACATCTACTGAAACCACTGATGGAGATGGCAAAGAAAACGAATACGCAGCTAATCTGCCTGTCAGGACTTGGCGGTGATTCCATCTATAACCGCTTTGACAATATTTATGTGTTAAAACTTATGGATTCAAGTATCAGAAGCGGCGCATGGCGCATGGAAGCCAGCCATATCAAAGGCGAACCGGTGAAGCGGATGGTACTGTCAGAATTCAGGGTGGAAGAGAGATACTAAAAATAAAAAACATCTGTTCGTGCAACAAAGTATTGACATTGACATACGAAGAAAGTATCATAAATTTATGAAGCAGGAGGAACAAATGAGATGAGAAAATCAATTTCAATCAGTATAAGAGTGAGCGAAGAAGAATTAGATAAGTTTAAGGAAGCAGCAAGATTAGAAGCGTATTCATCATATAGTGAGTTTATAAGAAGAACAGCATTAATAGAAGCTGCTAGAATAATTAAAGAAAACAATGAAGGAGAGGATACCCATGAACATAATTAGTTTGTTTAGTGGATGTGGTGGATTAGATTTAGGCTTTGAAAGAGCTGGGTTTAATATTCCTGTTGCAAATGAGTTTGATAAAACAATATGGGCGACATTTAAAGCAAATCATCCTAATACTCATCTGATTGAAGGTGATATAAGACAGGTAACAAAAGAAGATATAGAACAGTTTATAAATGGAGAAGTTGACGGAATTATCGGTGGACCACCTTGTCAATCGTGGTCTGAGGCTGGTTCATTAAAGGGAATTAAAGATGTCAGAGGACAGTTGTTTTTTGATTATATTAGAATACTAAAGGAATTCCAACCTAAATTCTTTTTGGCAGAAAATGTAAGCGGAATGTTGGCAAACAGACATTCAGAAGCGGTGCAGAATATTCTAAATCTTTTTGATGATGCAGGATATGATGTGTCATTTACCCTTGTAAATGCAAAGGATTACGGAGTGGCAGAAGAAAGAAAGAGAGTATTTTATATAGGTTTCAGGAAGGATTTGAACATCGATTTTGGATTCCCTAAAGGTTCAACAAAGGATGATGATAAGAAAATCACTCTTCGTGATATTATATGGGATTTGCAAGATACAGCGGTTCCATCAGGAGAAAAAAATCATCATAATCCAGAAGCAATCAATAACAATGAATACTATACTGGAGCATATTCGCCGATATTTATGAGTCGTAACAGGGTAAAAGCATGGGATGAACAGGCATTTACAGTTCAGGCATCAGGAAGGCAATGTCAGCTTCATCCACAGGCACCTAAAATGGTTAAAGTGGCACAGAATGATTGCAGATTTGTAGAAGGAAAAGAACATCTTTATCGTCGAATGACAATTAGAGAGGTCGCTAGAGTACAGGGATTTCCTGATGATTTCAAATTTATATATGAGGATACTAATACAGCATATAAAATGATTGGTAATGCTGTTCCAGTTAACCTTGCATATGAAATAGCTGTTGCGATAAAGAAATACCTAGAAGGTAATGGTGCAGAGGTTGTTGTAGATAATGAGGTTATAGATGCAAAGGAGGTTAATGAGAAGAAAGTGAGTACAAAGAGTAATGATCAGGGTAGAGCATATGAGTATGCTTGGATAAAAACACTTTACAAGGCATTATGTGAGATGCGAAAAACTAGAATAGTTGATAATTCTAGCTTGCATGCAAATGAAAAGGCATGGGCTCTTATGGATGAGGAAATGCAGCAGACATTTATGATATCAGCAGAATCAGCAATTGATACAGTACTTGAAATGGAACCTAAAATGTCAGAAGGCAGTAGTGATGAATTGACATTAGAATTTCAGAAGGACGGAGCAGGCGTAAAGGGTGATGTAAGAGATATTGTTATTAGAAGAGAAGATATTGAGTGGGAAATAGGATTAAGTATCAAACATAATCACGATGCCGTAAAACATAGCAGATTAAGTCATAAACTTGATTTTGGTAAAGAATGGTTTGATATGCCTTGTAGTGATGCATATTGGGATGCGGTTCAACCAATATTTGATATGTTGAAGAATGAAAAGGATAACGGTTCAAGATGGTCTGAAATCAATGACAAAGACGAAGTAGTATATGTACCGTTATTACATGCTTTTATGGATGAGGTTAATAGAGCATATAAAGAAGATAAGAATATGCCACGTAAGATGATAGAATATCTTATTGGAATAGAGGATTACTATAAGGTTGTCAGCCGTGATAGTAAGCGTCTTACAATGATTCATACTTTTAATATGCATGATACTTTAAATAAACCAAGTGAAAATAAGGTGTCGGCAATTACTGTTCCAGTTGTAGAGCTACCTACAAGGCTTGTGGCACTTGAGTTCAAGCCAGGAAGCACTAATACAGTAGAAATGTTTTTGGATAATGGATGGCAATTAAGTTTCAGAATTCATAATGCAAGTACAAAGGTTGAACCAAGCTTAAAATTTGATGTGCAGTTTATTGGTATGCCGACATCAGTGCTGAATATTGAATGTAAATGGAAATAAGGCAGTACAAATATTGAGAAAAATGCTATTAAGTTTCAGACCGGATGTTTATGAAAAAATAAAATCTGGTGTGAAGATATTTGAACACAGGAGAAATTTTCCAGATGAACCTATAATGGCATATATGTATGTCAGTTCACCGGTGAAAGCAATCACCGGTGTTGTATACTTGGGTAAAAGGCATTGTCTATCTGACTGGATGGAAGATTATAAAGAAGATGGCAATGCTGTTACCAGAATAAAAGAATATATAGAAAAGTATCATTATAGGTATGCTATGGAAATAGAGAGATTTCAGGAAACATCACAGATATCATTAGATGACTTAAGAAAAAATGTTCCGGGATTTGTAGCACCTCAGATGTATATATATTTGGATGGTACAGAATTGTTGGAGTATATAGAGAGTAACTTGAAAATGGCGGATTTGCAGGTAAAACATTCGTTTGAAAGAATAGATGCTTGTCAGGTTTGTGTGCATTAACATTATGGCGAAATATCAAAAATAAACAATTTTATGTATAAATGTAATGCATCATGACAATTAAGGTAAGTAATGTATGGAATACGAATTTGAAGAATGGGTATTTAAAAGTTTGGATGAGATAACAGATAAAATCAATGACGGAACTCTTTTTTGCGAAGAGAATCAAAACATAAAAAAAAAATTTTTATTTGAAGAGCAAGCTAAAATGCATGCTGAAAATAAAAAAAATAAAAAATGTATATGCCCTGATTGTGACAATAAAAGTATAAAAAGATCACATACTATACCGCGAAGAATGTCCTTAGATATAATTGCAGAAAGCAATAAAGTTATTACACCTATTTTTATTGAAAAATATCCGGTTAGTAAACAATTTGTAGGGGTTACAGAAATAGGAGTGGGTCAGGCCTCTACATTTCCAGGTTTTTGCGAGAAACATGAATTGATTTTTCAGTCATATGAGAAAAAAGGCGAATTTAGTAACGAAGATGATGTCATAAAGCAACTATATAGAAATGTTACATATAATGCTTTCCGATTGAAAAAAAGAATTAAATTGAATGAATGTTTAACGCAAAGATATAGGGAGGCGAGAAATCAGACGGCGTATAATTATTTAAAGACAAAAGAACCCAAAGAAATTCTTAAAAAGGTTACAATAACTGGGGATGATCAGCGTATAAAAAATATGATTTATTATAGAAAAAAATTAATACATTTTAAAAATAAACTGGAAAAGTATAGAATGAGTCTTTGGGAGATAATAAGTGGTAATGATGCAGATATTACGGCAGAATCTGTAATATTAGATTTGCTTTTTCCGGTAGGTATTTGTGGATGTACAGAAATAATGTTGAATGGCGAAGATTATATATGTTCTATAGATGTTGTGCCATTTGATAAAAAAACACTAGTTACAATAGGATTTTGTGGAGAAATAACACCTGAATTACATAAGATTGTAGAATCAAGATTGAGTCATCCATTAGCAATTCTGAATCTTATCGAAGCAACGATGATATATGGTACAGATAATTGGTATTTAAATCCTAAAGTATGGAATATGCTTGAAGATGAAAGAAAGCAAAGTTTATTATCAGAGATGCAGAATTTAGAAAAAAGTATTTTTGATGAGCTTCCATATTCAATATTTGATAATATTAGGAAATATATGATATCAGAGTTAAGTATTGAGAAAAAATATGTGGAACATGAATTAGAGAAGATGAAAATATAAGTATGGAAATGTTATGTGAATAAAATACATATGATATGTTTATTTGCAATGCACATTACTTACTTAAATTTCATGATAATAGTAGTTGATTTAATGATAAAAAGAAATACAAAGGATGAGTTCTATAAATAGTTTATTATATAATGTCTTAGAGGAGCATTTTGCAATTATAAAAAAATATGCGGTAGCAGCACTTGAAAATATACGCACAAAGTGTTATTTTTAATAAAAAAGATGTAGCTGCTAAAAAAAGCAGCAGAAAAGAGGTACGAAATGAATATAAGTAAACAATTGTTAGAAGCTGCTAATCTTAACCCAACAAAAAATAGTAGACAGGAATATATATTTACACTTTGTGAATATATAGAAAAGAATGAATTGACATTACCTTTGTATCAAAGAGACATTAGTTGGACATTGACTAAATGTGTTGAATTGCTAAATTATCAGCTTTTAAGTAAGTCTCCTATATCTGCAATATCAATTAATATTATCAATAATACAGGTAAAGAATATGCAGTACCTCAGGTTTCATTCATAGAAAGAGAATTACTTGCTGAACCAGTTAGGGGACAGATGTCAGTTGTAGATGGACAGCAAAGATTAACAACAAATTATAAAGCATATTGTAATCATCCAGATTTAAGAAGTGTTGTTTTAGATTTGGGGAAAGGTGAATTTGTTATAAATAACGAATCATGTCGTAAAAACCAAGTGCCAGTTGGTATTTTATTGAATAAAGATGATGGTAAATTAATTGAGTTTACTGAAGAAAATAAATCACTATCTTCACCAATGGTTGTTAATGCTTTATTGCAGATTAGGAATAAAATAAAAACCTATCAGTATACGATTAATTTTGCAACAGATCTTAAAGAAGATGAACAAATAAATTGGTTTGAAGTGTTAAATAATGCAGGTAGTCGTGTTAGTATAATTCAGATGAGATTTTCAAAATTAAAAGCACATGGTATTGATGTGTATACACAATATACCCATGTATATCGAAATAAAGTACATGAATATGGATATGATTTCTTTACACCACAGAAAACTAATGTTTCATATTCGATAGCTGCTTTAAATCCTGCATATGAATTACTGAATTCAGACAAACATTCTAACAATTTTGCACCAATTTCGTCAGATACTAAAGAGAATCAGCTTTGTAATCTTGCACCTGAAAAATTGCAAGAATGTTTCAATATAACTTTAAAGGCATTAGATAGGGCGTTGGAATTCATTGAAGACAACAATCTTAAAAAGTATAATCGCTCCGATTATGTGAACTATCTTATTGGTTATTTTGTATTTCATAAAGATGAATTATCAGATAAACAAAAAAGTTCGTTAATAGATTGGTATAATGAAGTGTCATTTACAAATAAATCTAATACAGCTAGGAGAAAAATATTTTCAGATTTGTTGAAATTGTAAGTGTTAACACGATTTGAGAAATGTGTATAGATGATACCCATATGATACCTAAATTTTTGAAAATATAAAATAATTGTGATAAAAGGCGAAATAATCGCCATTAAAAGCTCTAGAAATCAAGCCTTCACAGGGATAATAAGTTTCTCTGCGGGGAGTTTGAATAATGTACAAGAGCCAAGAAATGCTGAATTTACGGCATTTCTTGGCTCGTTTTTTGCCTAGTAACAATCAAATGACAATAATTTGGAAAAAGGGAATCTAGCGACAAAGTTCTATTAATAATTCGATTGAACAGCGTAGCTCATCTTCTGTAAACGTCCTACTAGGATCAGGGTGGTCTATTGCGTTACGTATGTAAGTCGATAATGATGAATAAGTAGTAGTATTATGAGATGATATTTTTCCATGCAATGCTTCAATAAATTGGTTTTGCTGAGTGATATAGGTATCACATTCCTTGACTGAACATGTGGATTTGCCTAGATATACGGCAACCTTTTGTTGTAAGTAACCATATAGTTCAATGTGGTAGTCGTTGGATAAAATACCAAAAGCCACATAATTCAACTCGGCAGAGGTGATGGATGGGAGAACTAAAGGAGCAGATATTTTTTTCATCTCTATGTTGTTAGCATTTTTTTTCATTAAAATAATGGATGTATTTTCTTTGGCTGCAAGAGCTGAATCCAATACATATTGTGAATGAGTAGCAATAAATAATTGTGAATTTTGCTTATTTTTTTCATCCGTGAACAGTTTTCGATAATATTCAAAAATCTTTGCTTGCCATTTCGGGTGCAAACTTATTTCTGGTTCGTCAATGAGAATGGTATTGCCCTTTATGCTTTGTTGATTACGTAATAAAAAAGCTCCTCTAAACACTATTTGTTTTTCACCTGAACTGAGAGAAGCAATATCTACTTCTTGTTCATATTTTTTGAAGATTACTTTTTTTGTGTTATTTTCCGTAATAATTTTGTGGAAATTTAAATTTCCAAATACTGTAGAAAATGCTTTTTTAAAACGATTGATTCGTACATTTTTTATTTCAGAAGGAGGAACAAGTCCATCGTGTTCATCTACCCAGTTTTGTAAATCAGTAGCATCATTAGTGTGGATATCTATAAACAACTGTTGGATTTCTGTTCCTAAATTGTCACCGCTTCGTAAGCTGTTTTCTATTTCTTGATCGATTTCCTGCGCTGTTATAGTCGATGCGGTTTGTGGGTTGTAGTTAATTTCTACTGTTGAAAAAATAGATTTGAATAATTTTTTTACATTTACGTTAGAAAACAAGTGTGAAGAGTCTATGCTTCTGGTTGAAACTATACCGTTCTCATCGGTAGTAAAATAATTAACTTTAATACGATTCCAGTAATTTGGTTGTGTGGTAAAATCTTGGGTTATTTCAAATTCTCCAGACGGAGAAATTAATGGATCTGTTGCGTTCATATTTGAAGTTATTTGGAAAAGTTCTTCATTTGACAACTGTATTGTAAATTCCCTTTTTTCTGAACTGACTATACCACCTGTTGGAAGTGTAGAAAACTCATATAGCAAATTTAATAATTGGGTCTTGCCGTTTCCATTTTCACCTGCGAGTATAATGGTATCCATAATTTCACCGTTTTCATTTGTAAAATCAAATGTGGTATTTCCGAAAAAATTATTATTTTCTAACTTTATCTTTTTTATTTTCATGGTTATCCTCCATCCATAATCTGAAAGTATAGTAGTCACTATTCCTTCTTTGTTTTCCTCTTTCTCTTCACATATGAGAAATCCGGAAATAAGTCTTTCAGCAGCTCAGCAGTTTCTCCAGCCTTTTCATCCTCATTCAGATTCTGAACCAGTAGTTGGTCGTCAGCGTCAAGATTTAACGAAACAGTATATTCCTTATCCGAATCTATCGGGTTCATCGGAAATTTTATCTCTTTGAGATAATATTCCGTTTCGGTTATTTTATCATCCGCCAGTTTGTCTCGCAGGAGTGCCCAATACTCAACCATCTTTTTGAAGTTATCTAGGTCTTTCTGCGGGCGGGGACCGGCACTTGGAAGTCGTTCTTCAAATTTGAAGCATACTTCGCCATCTTTGATTGTGGGGTGTAGTCCGTATGCCCATTCTATATCAAACAGAACATGGAGTGCACTGAAGATATTGGCAACATCCGGGTCTGATAATGCATAAAAACTGACACCTAGATTGTTAGCAATATTGAGTAAAGTCGTTTCGTCCGGATATCGGTTTCCAAGCTCGTAGTTTCGGATTGTGGATTCGTTTAGTCCGCATTTATCTGCCAATTCCTTTTGCGTCATTTCTGCCGCAATTCTGAAATTTCTAATTAAAAAGCCTACCCGGCTGGTGAATTTTTCGCCCATTTTAGCTGCTCCTTATAAGTGTAATGCGTGTTGTAGCATGCACGAAAACACGAGGTACAAATCATGTATTTACATAAATTATAGCATCAACAGTACAAAAATGAAATGTTTTTTGCTAAAAAGTATTGACGGTACAAAAATGAACTGTTAATATAAAACACATCAAAACCGTTCAAAAATGAACTGAATAGTAAAACGAAAGAAAGCTTCCTGTATACTTTAAATAGGTCAAGAGATTGACAAAAAAAATACCTCAAGTAAATATAGATTATTACTGACCGGCAAGTTGGTAAAATCTAAAGAATACAAGAGGTATCTAAAATGAATGTTAAAGGCACAAAGAAGAAAAATCAAGTAGTAACAGCAAATATTTTTGAACAGCAGGAGCTTTTGAAAAAAGCGGAGGTGATCAAGAAAAATCTCACAGCTTCAACCTGGCGTGAGTTGGAAACCAATGGTAAGTTCGATAAAAATGAAAAACTCTCCTTTATCAGTGATGACATGCTTATTTTAGGATGCGATGTAGGCAGCGAAACACACTATCTGAGGGCGATTGATACCAGAGGCAGAGAACTCAGTAAGTCCGCATTTCCGATCAGCAATGATTCAGAGGGATTTCAGAGTGCAAAGGAATGGGCAGTAAGAATAGCTGCTGACCATGACAAGAAACAGATAGTGCTTGGCTTAGAGCCGACCGGTCACTACGGGTTCTGCCTTGCCACATGGATGATCTCTAACGGAATCAGCGTTGTGCAGGTGAATCCATATGCTGTGAAGCAGACAAAAGAGGTTGAAGATAACAGCCAGCTAAAGGATGACACAAAGGATCCAAAACTGATTGCTAACCTTGTCAAGGATGGTAACTTCGGTATGTCGTACCTTCCGGAGAAGCTTTATGCGGAACTTCGCAGGTTATCCATGTTCAGAGACCAGCTGAATGAGGACAGAATCCGGGCAATCAACCGTATGCACAGGGAGATGAAGATTTATTTTCCAGAGTATAAGGATGCGTTTGGAAAGGTAGATGGCGCATTCAGTCTGGAGCTGCTGAAAGCTGCACCATTTCCGGATGATTTAAAAGCACTTGACGAAAACGGAATAAGACAGATCTGGCGCGAAGCTAAGCTTAGAGGAGGCGGCTATAGCAGGTCAGGAGAAATCTTAGGGTATGCAAGATTAAGTGTTGGTATCAGGGATGGAGCGGATGCAGCCAAAATAGCGGTACAGTGGTTTGTTAAGAAGATTATGGAACTGGATGAAGAGCTTGCTGTTATAGAGAATTTAATCAACCAGAAATGCCAGGAAATACCGCATGCCGGTAACATCTTGGAGATATCAGGAATCGGAGAAAACACGCTTTCCGGAATCCTTGCAGACATGGGAGACATTTCGAGATTTGATGATGTTAAGGAAATACAAAAATTAAGCGGATTAGGTCTTGTAGCATGTAGCTCAGGAAAGCATAAGGGAGAGACCAAAATCAGTCACAGAGGACGCAAACGACTCAGATACTGGTTATTCCAGGCGGCAAAGTCAGCAGTGGCTCATGCGGAGGAATTCAAAGAACTCCATGTGTACTACACGACACGCCCTGACAATCCGCTGAAAAAGATGCAGTCACTGATTGTGATAGCCTGCAAGCTTTTGAGGATCGTTTACACGATTCTGAAGAAGGGCACGGTCTATGATCCGAAGAAGATGCTGATGGACATCAGGCGGCCGGAAAAGAAGGAAGCGATTGCAGCATAAGACAATCGACAGTATTATTTATTCCAGAGCCTTGCCGGGTTGCGGATGATTCCGAAATCGGGCAGGGTTCTGGAAAGAACCCCGATAACGATGGAGTGCAACAAGCACTGCATCAGCACAATGACCAGCAGGTAACGAAACAGGGGAAGCGTCCACGGAATATCCGTACCCTGCGGAAAGGGCAGGTCAGTAAAATCAAAATATAAACAAGAGCTGTAGCCTGCAGTAGTTCACTCCGTAGGGCAATGACCCTGTTAGAAAGCTTAGCGGGCACTCGGTGTATGAGCAGGTGGGACGAAGGAAGTTGGTACACGATACCATTAGACACGGAAGGTTCACCAACATAGTTAACAGAGGATTTATAGCCTTTATAAAGCAAAACAAAGGGACGCTTTATAAACTGCACCCTCTTCTAACTATTCAGTACAAGATACAATGACTGTCATACACTTGTGGCTTTGTTTTATGAGGTAAATATTTAAAGAAAAGCCTGAAAAATCAGTGATTTAGGGCTTGACATTATAGGAAGGAGACATTTGCTTATGGATAACAAACGATTTTTAACAGCGCAAGATGTCATGGAAATGCTGGACGTATCACTATCCTATACCATAGTGTTGCAGAGATGCAGCAGGCATTTGAGGTTGCTTTCCCTATTTCTGGATATTAGAATATTTTTAATCAGATATAGATTAAGTGATAAATAGATGTTACCGATTTATATAGATATACTATTGTATGCGACTAAATGGAGGTACTTATGATAGATTATTTGTGTTATGTGAAGAAACAATATTCGAAAGAAAAAGATTATGAGAAGTTTTTGGTAGGCTTAACAATATTTATGTTAATCGGTTATCTGATTACGGGTGATAATTTAAATCTGTTATTTATATTCGGCGGCTTGTCTATTATGTATATATTTGGAATTCCATTTATAACTTATAGAAGAGAGCGAAAACAGGGAATAGTTGAAAAGAAAAAGGAATATATAAAGAAAGAATTTTTAGCAGAAGAATTTGAATGTATTGATAAAGTCTTGAGTGAAGTAGAGAAGTATGATAATGCAAATAAGGTGGGAGCTTTTATTGAAACAGGGAAAAAAATTACTGAAAATGAATTGAAAGAAAATTTAGAAAAACATGAGGCACAATTTGAAAATGCAATGAAGGTAATAGATAATTTTTATTTTAAGAACAGTTTTAATAAAAATGATGGATTTTTGTATCATAATTTGAAAAAAGCTGATTTTATAAAAAGAAAAGCATATATAGAAAAAAGAATTGATGCCATAAATAATCCAGCAATTAATAGTGCTAGAATAATTGGAAAAGAGTGGATGCAGCTTATTATATCTGTATTTGGGGGTTATATATTAGGAAAAATCGATATAACTTTAGCAGATGGACAGTTTTTTTCGATAATAGAACTTATTTTTATGTCTTTAATATGTATCGTATTTATGATTATGAGTAATGTTCTTTCGAAACAAAGCTTGAAAAATGAAGCTATATCATATTACAGTATAGTAGATATTTTAGTATATGAAAAAAATATTTTGAACGAGCTGATAATGTCTTGGAATATTTGCTGACAAGATGAAAAAGCAGTGTTATAATACTCATACAAGGTCAAATTCTCCATATCCAAAGGCAATCCCCTTTATCCTCAAGGGGAAAAAATCTTTAGCCTAGGGAATGAATAAAATAACGAGAAAATAAAGACCTTGTAGAGCGTGATATGCTACCCGCATATAGGACAATGAAATATAAAAGTCCTATATGGGGGTATTTTCATGTCCAGAAAAAGCAAAATAGATCCAATAATAAAGGTAAAAATAGTTGAGCAATATCTTGCTGGAGAGATTGGATTAAATCAGGCAAGTAAAAAACTTGGAGTTGCTTGCCAGAGTATTAGAAAATGGATTTCTATATACCGATGCAATGAACCGGCAGGTTTACTTAATCAACCTAAAAACAAAAGAGCTTGTGAATTTTAGAAGTGAGCAGAAAGAAAAGATGCAGCATATTGAGGACAAGCAGAAGGAGATATATATAGAAAACTCTAGCTGGAAACGCAGTATTAAGAATGAAGAGCAGTACCGGGAATATCAGATATGGCATGTGGAAGCGCAGGAAACACTTGATAAGCTGAAGCAGAAAAAAGGGAGATATCGACGATGCAATGCGAGCTATTGAAAAGAAAAATACAACTCTTAAAAATGTGCTTCCAAAGAATTATGCAAGTCCAGATTTGGATAAGCGAGTATTAGGAGAGGTTGTGGATCTTTTCACCAATATGGATATGGGCGATACAGAAGAAAGCAAAGAGCTTCTTGGCAGAACATACGAGTATTGTATTCAGCAGTTTGCAGCATACGAGGGTGTTAAAGGCGGCGAGTTCTATACTCCTGCAAGTATCGTTAAAACAATCGTTGCTATTTTGAAATCATTCAAAAACTGTCGTGTATATGAAATGAAGACTATTGTGTTTGTTGCAAAAGTAAAATACAGAAAATTGCAGCCTGAATTTGTAGCTATTTGCAGAATCAACGGATGGAGTAAATGTAGGTACTAATTTGCTACATCCGTTGATTTCACAGGGGTTTGGGGGAGTAGCCCCCAAGGTCTTTTTGCAATTACCTACATACACAATATTTTGCAATTACCTACATTTTTGCTTTGCAAAAAACACCTCGGAAAAGCAAAAGGATAAAGTGGATAAATGCAAGATTATCTGATATAGTAGATATAGTAAAAGAAACATTAAAATCAATATATTACGGTAGAAAGTTTTTAATTTGTATTTTGTGAATGGCTTTTACAATGAAAATTTCCAAAATCTATCAAAGTAAAAGGAGAAGCAGGGGAAAGAAATGATACTAAGTGCAAGCAGAAGAACGGATATTCCGAATTACTATTCGGAATGGTTTTTCAACCGCATAAAAGAAGGTTTTTTATATGTACGTAATCCGATGAACGCACATCAGATAAGCAGGATACAGATAACTCCAGAGGTTGTGGACTGCATTGTGTTCTGGACAAAAAATCCTGTACCAATGTTGCAGAGGTTGGATGAGATAAAAGCGTATCAGTATTATTTTCAATTCACATTGACCGGCTATGGAAATGATGTGGAGGTTCATTTACCGGATAAGAAAACAGGAATGATTCCGATATTTCAGAAGTTGTCGGATAAAATAGGCAGGCAGAGGGTGATTTGGCGGTATGACCCGATTTTCTTTTCGGACAGGTACACGAGGGAATATCATTTGAAAGCGTTTCGGCAGATTGCAGAAGCATTAAATGGTTACACCGAAAAATGTGTGATTAGTTTTGCAGACATTTATCCTAAGAATAAGAAAAATATGGAGAAGCTGTCAAGTTATCGGTTAAATGACTGCGGGCTGAAAGAATTTGTAAAAGAACTAAGCCGGATAGCGACTGACAATCATATCCGGCTTGGAAGCTGTGCGGAAAAGATAGATTTAGATGAATGTGGCATCGCTCACAATTCCTGCATCGACAGGGCATTGATTGAAGAAATGATTGGCTGTAAATTAAATGTCGTGAAGGATAAAAGTCAGCGGTTGGAGTGTGGCTGTGTTGAAAGCATTGACATAGGGACGTATGATACATGCAAAAATGGGTGTGTATATTGTTATGCAAATAGCAGTTTAAAGAGTGTGGAAACAAACACCGCCCAATACAATCCGTTTTCACCGCTTTTGTGTGGAGCGGTTGGAAAAGAGGACAAAATTACGGACAGGAAAGTGACGTCACTAAAGAAGAGGCAGCTTAGTATTTTTGATATGTAAAGGAGGGGAATCAATGATACCAACAAGAGAAAAAGCCATGGAATTAATCCGTGACGGTTTGGCATGTAATCCGGGACCATGGGGACGGCATTGCATAACTGCGGCACACTGCGCAGAAAAAATTGCACATGCTTGTGGTGATATGGATTCTGAGAAAGCGTACATATTAGGATTACTGCATGACATAGGCAGAAAATTTGGCGTGCGGCATCTGGGGCATGTTTCGGATGGATATACTTATATGAAGCAGTTAGGATATGATGAAGTGGCAAAAATTTGTCTGACACATTCTTTTAACAATCATACGATTGATGATTATATTGGAAAATTTGATGCTTCCGATGAGGAGTTACGGCTCATAAAGACCGAGTTGGACAAGGCGGTATACGATGAATACGACCGCCTGATTCAGTTGTGTGACAGTCTGGCAGGAGCGGGCGGTGTTCTTGATGTGGAAGACAGAATGAAAGATGTAAAGAAAAGGTACGGATTTTACCCACAGGCGAAGTGGGATACGAATATCCGGTTGATGCAGCATTTTGAAAAGAAAATGAATCAGAATATTTATATTGTGTGCGAGAAAGATACATTTGTGCCGGAGGACATTTAATGGATATTTTATTTAAAAAGGAAGATTTTGTATTTTCATACAGAGTTGGCGGGATTTTAATTCGGAACGGAAAAATTTTGTTACAGCGTCCGAAAAATGACGATTATGCGATTATCGGCGGGCATGTTGCCGCCATGGAAACCAGCATGGAAACGCCGAAACGCGAATTTGAAGAAGAATTGCATGCAAAAATAGAGATTGACAATTTACTGGCAATCGGTGAAATTTATTTTCCGTGGGGAAAGAAGCCGTGTCATCAAATCTGCCTGTATTATCGGGTTCATCTGACGGAGGACAGTATCTCATTGGACGGTGTTTTCCATGGATATGATGAGCTGGATAATGAAAGAATGGATTTGGATTTCTGCTGGCTTTCTTTAGAGGAATTAAAAAACGGTATAAAGATTTATCCACAGGAGCTGATACCGTACATTTTAAAACCGGAAAAAGAAATTGTACATTTTATTTCGAGGCAGATTTAAAATAAGCGAAAGACGGTAAAGGAGAGGGGAACATGAAAGAAAAATATGAAATGTATGGAACAGATAAAACACAGCTTGAAGCGGAGCATTTGAAAAAACATAATAAGTATAGCGTAAAATTGTAGAATTTTGTAATCTGCGGTGAGAAAGTCCTAAAATAGCAATAGCCATTTTATATGGATTGTGATAAAATAATACAAACCAACCACAAAAACGAGGACAACCATGAAAGAACAAAGTGAAGAAAATACAAAAAAAGAAGTTATTGAAAAGAAAACCATCCGTATATTCAGAGGACATCTGTTTATAAAGCTGGTAATTATATTACTGCTGGTGCTGGCGGTGATTGCCGGTATTGCAGGGCTTAGAAAGGGCGGTGGACAGCCGGCAGAGTCGGAGAGCAAGACAACAAGGATTGGCTTTGAAAATATTGGGCAGATGGTCACGCAGGCGGCTTACTGTACGGAGATGAATGTCACAAAGGATTCGCGTAAGCTGTTTGGAATGACGATTCCGTTTACACAGAGCGAATACATTTACAGCTATGATGTAGAAGTGAGAGCGGGACTGGATTTTAGTCAAATTGAATGGAGCGTTGACGAAGATAACAGCACGATTCAGGTTCGTCTGCCGCAGGTGCAGATTTTAAGCAGTGAAATTAATACGGATACCTTTAAGGTGTATCATGAGGAAGAAAGCATTTTCACACCAATCAAACTGGCGGATAATAACGATGCCCTGAAAACGCTGATTGAAAATGCAAAGCAGGATGCGGTTGCAAACGGTCTGCTTGAAAATGCGGAGAGCAACGCGGAAACGATTCTCAGGGGATTTTTTGCAAATGTCTATGATTTACAGAAATATAAGATTGAATTTATCAGACAAGAGGCAGAAAAATGACCATTATCACCGGACTGATTTTTGCGCATAAAATTATCGGTCTCAGTATCGGAATGTTGATTGCGGATTTGGGAGTCGGCAGAGTGATTGCGGTATTTCAGCATTTATTTTATGAGAAAATGGAGGCAGTGCGCATTTGAAAGAATTAGAAAACGGAAAGAAAAAACTGCTGATTACAGGAATGATTCTTATTATAATCGCGGTATGTGCGGCAGGCATTTTTGCTTACGGCAGTCATAAAAACAATCAGAAAGCGGCGGCAAAAGTACAGGAAGAAAGTGTACAGCGCGCATCACAGGAACAGTCCCTTGCGGCACAAAAAGAGCAGGAACAGGAAGCCCGGAGTATTGCCGAGGCAGAATTGCAGAAGGCACTTTCCGAGGCACAGAGCCGTGATGAATCCATAGCTGCATCGGAAGCAGAATCAAGGGAACAGGCGCAAAAAGAAGCAGAAGAAGCTTCGATTGCACAGGAAAAAGCCGAGCAGGAAGCCCGTGAAGAACAGGAAAGACAGGCACAGGGCGCAGGACTGGCAGAACGTCTTGCAGGCTATGAAACAGTGAGCCGCCCGGCAGGGTCAACCGGAGATATTATCTGTATTGACCCCGGACATCAAAGCCGCGGTAACAACGGAAAAGAGCCGGAAGGGCCGGGTTCACAGACGATGAAGACTAAAGTGGCAGGCGGAACGGGCGGTGTGGTATCGGGTGTGCCGGAATATCAGCTGACCCTGACAATCGGCATGATGTTAAAGACCGAACTACAAAACAGAGGATACACCGTGGTGATGACAAGGGAGTCCAACGATGTTGACATTTCCAATAAAGAACGTGCAGATATTGCAACGGCGGCGGGAGCAGCGGCAACAATCAGGATTCATGCAGACGGTGTGGACAGTGCTTCCGCTTCCGGGGCTTCGGTACTGGTGCCAGGTTCGTCCAATCCGTATATACCGGAACTGGCAGGCAGTTCCAGTCAGTTAGGAAGCTGTATTATCAATTCGTATTGTGCGGCAACCGGAATGAAAAACCGCGGGGTAGTCGGAAGTGACAATATGACAGGTATCAACTGGAGTACCAATCCGGTTGCCCTGCTGGAACTCGGATTTATGACCAATCCGACAGATGATGCGAATATGCAGGACGATAACTATCAGCAGTTAATGGTGCGCGGCATTGCAGATGGTATTGATGCGTATTTTGGAAGATAATGGAGATTAGTGTCAAAAATGGAGAGTATCATGCACAAGGTTCAGGCGAAAGCCATTCTTTCGGCAAAAAACGGAATGAACATTTACCGGGGCTGTCAGCACGGCTGTATTTACTGCGATGCAAGAAGCACCTGCTATCAGATGAATCATGTATTTGAGGATATTGAGGTCAAGGAAAACGCGCCGCAGTTATTAGAAGCAGCATTAAAAAGAAAACGGAAAAAATGTATGATTGGCACCGGGGCAATGAGTGACCCGTATATGCCGCTGGAAATGGAATTAAACCTGACAAGGCAGTGCGCAGAGCTGATTGAACGGTATGGCTTCGGACTGACCGTACTGACAAAGTCCGATAATGTACTGCGGGATTTGGATTTATTCCGCAGAATCAATGCAAAGACAAAGTGTGTCATACAGATGACACTGACGACTATGGACGATGTACTCAGCCGGAAAATAGAACCGGGTGTCTGCACAACCGCGCGGCGGATAGAGGTCTTAAATATTTTAAAAGAGGAAGGCATTCCGACTGTGGTATGGTTGACACCGTTACTGCCGTTTATTAATGACACCGAAGAAAATATTTTCGGCATTTTAGAAGCCTGTCAAAAGGCATCGGTATGCGGCATTATGACATTTCATTCATTTGGAGTAACGTTAAGGGACGGCGACCGGCAGTATTTTTACAGCCAGCTCGATAAAAAATTTCCGGGGCTTCGCAGACAGTATATTGAAGCGTATGGAAATGCCTATGAACTGCCGATTCCGCGTGACAGGGAGATTTTTCCGGTATTCAGGGGAAAATGTGAAGCGGCGGGCATTGAATGGCGGACGAATCAGATATTTGAGTATCTGAACACCTTTGAAGAAAAGGGCTGCGGGCAGCAGATGACGTTGGCAGATTTTATGTGATAATTATTTTTTGCGATGTCAGGGAAAGTTTTGACATTATTTTTTACAGAAACAGAACAGGCGGGCATATCCGGAAGAATTATACTTCCCGGCATACCCGCCTGATTTTATATTTTTTTATTCTGATTTTTCCGTATCAGCATCTTCTTTATCAACAACCTTAATAATATTCTTTTTCCACATAATCCGTGAAGAAATAATGGCAACCGGGAGCATGAATAAAATCAGGAAGCCGACCATGCCAAACAGGGAAGAACCGGTTGTGATACGTACGACGAGGGCAAGCACCGTAATAATGACAATAACAGGAACAACGCCCATAACACCGTTTTTTACAACCTTTTTACCGGAGCTGGTGCTGGCAAAAAGACCGAGGGTCAGCGAACCAAACAGCGCCGGTATCAGATAGTTGGAAGCTGTTTTTACGGCAGGCAGTTCAAAGACCGGGCTGATCCATGCGCTAAGCAGTGCGGCAAGCGCAAGAATGATAATCGTCATAATCGAACATATCGCAACGGCAACCGAAGAAATGGCTTCGCCTTCAGGGGTATTCGGTTCTTTTTTGGCAAGCTTCATGGCATTGACGGCACATGGCAGCTTCAGGTTCATAATATTTCCTGTGATAAATGTCAGATAAGAAGAAGCGCCGAGAATCGGTGTGTAGCTGATTGCTTCCGAAAATCCGACCGGAATATAAACCATTAAAATACTGATAGTGCTAAGATTAATGACTTCACCAATGGAAGGCAGACTGTCATAAAAGGTGAGCACAACAAACGGAATGGCAATCATGTACAACAGGGCAATCAGTGTGCCGATGCGTCCCCATTTGTGCGCCCATGCCTGAAAGGAGTCTGTAATTACAATTTTATTTGAACCTTTTTTCTTCATAAGATATCTCCAATCTGCAAAAATGCTATAAAAACAACTTACACCACAATACGGATGAAATCATGCCGCCAATCATGGAAAATGCCATGATAAAATCATTGAGCCATGCAAGCTTCGGGTTCTTTGCAAGAAGCCCCAGCCCTACGGCAATGACAAGACCGGTCAGCATAACAGCCGCCTGAACGGTGTCGCCGATTAATAAAACCGGAATGTAGACGGCAAAAAGACACAGCATGAAACAGCCGCTTAAAACGTACTTCCAGCCGTTTCCATTTTCTTCGGATTTGCTGACACTCATGGAAAGCTTTTTGCCAAGCGGCAGTAAAATGAAAAAACCGCTTAACATGCCGATACTCATAAGAATCATAACAACACCGAACTGCTGTCCGGTTGCACCCTCCAGCATTTCCGCACTGCTTGAAAATCCGATAGCGGAAGCTACGGAGCTTGAAATCAGCGACTCATAGGAAAGTGAGCCGATAACGGAAAGGCGCCACCAGCTCCAGACTGTTCCGAGTACCGAAATCAGTGCAAACAGCCCGACAACGATAGACAGGCTTGGAACAATGGAAAAGACCAGACTGGATTTGATGACATTTTTTAAATCCTCTTTGGAAATGCCCAGTTCCAGACAGTGTGTGTATGCTTTTTTTAAATAGACCAGTGAAAATCCTACAATGTAGAGCAGTCCGATTATAACCATGGCAAGGAGCAGCGGACTGGTAATAATATCTTTCATGGTAGCCATAAAAACCTCTTTTCTGCCGCGGATGCGGCGCATGTAAATCAGAATAAAATTTAGTTCTTGTGTTCTGTAAGCCAGCGCATTGCCGTATAGGCATAAACGGCGCAGCCTTCGGATAATACCGCTTCGTCAAATTTTACTTTCGGGTGGTGTTGTGGATAGCAGTAGCCCTCCTGCGGTGTGCCTGCCGCCAGTGCAAACATAATGGATGGAACTTCCTGGCTTACATAGGCAAAATCTTCGCTTCCGGTGCTTTTCGGTGCTTTGCCTTCACCGGACATCGCATTAAGTGCAGAAGCCGTAAATGCTTTGGAAGGGCCTAAGAGTTCTTTTAAATAGTCTGCGGTGCAGACGGCAAGGTCCGGGTTGTTGTAAAGACATGGACAGCCGCTTCCGTAAGTAACCGTTGCAGTAGCGCGGAAAGCTGTGGCAATGCTGGAAGCAATTTCAGAAACACGCTGTTTGATAAAAGCGCGCGTAGATTCATCATAGGTGCGAATCGTTCCACTCATATGGGCGGTATCGGGAATGACATTGGCGGCATTTCCGGCATTAACCGTTCCGATTGTTAAAATAGCCTCATCGGAAAGTCCGAGTTCTCTTGCGTGGATTTCCTGAAGACCTGTGATAATGTGGGCGGCAACGGTAACCGGGTCAACACCGTTATTCGGCATAGAACCGTGACAGCCTTTTCCCTGAATATCAATATAGAAGTAATCGGCGGCAGGCGCACTGACACCGCCGTCGCAGGAAATAACCGTACCGGTAGGCAGAGGAAGTCCTGCCATTACATGAATCATCATGGCGGCATCGACATCAGGATTTTTTAAGACACCGGCTTCGATCATATCGTGGGAGCCTTCAAAAATTTCCTCGGCAGGCTGGAACATGAGTTTGACCGTGCCTTCTATTTCATCTTCATGTGCTTTTAAAAGGCGTGCGGCGCCTAACATCATTGTAGTGTGCATATCATGACCGCAGGCGTGCATTTTGCCGTTGGTGGAGGGAAAAGAAACATCGGCTTCTTCCTTCATTGGCAGGGCATCCATATCGCCGCGGATTAAAAAGACCTTACCGTCCTTTTTACCGCCTGCCAGTGCGACAATGCCGGATTTACCGCACATCTGTGGCTCGTAGCCCATGGAAATGAGTTCCTGCTTTACATAATCAACGGTTTCCTGAATATCAAAGCCCGTACCAGGGTGTGTGTGCAGAAATCGTCTTGTCCGGACAAGCTGTTCCTGATAAGAAGCAGCTTCCTGTAAAAGTGCTGTAGTTGTCATAAGGGACCTCCTTTTTCTATAAAAAACTTATTATGAAGCTGGGGTCAAAAATCCCCGGCTATGATGCCTGTGGATTGTTCCACACTGCAATACGGTGTTGTAATATAGTGCCGTAAGTAAAAAAAGGCGAAGATGTCCAAGGGTTTCGTGGCATCTTCGCTACAGAAAATAATATTACCAATCGGGTAATAGTTTGTCAACAAAATAAAAGAAAGTTTTTTATCTGAAAATTTAAAAATGTAAAGCCCGAAAACCCGTTGACGGTTCACCACAAAAAGCGTAAATTGAAAGTGATGAATAATAAAGTAGAGGACCTGTAAAATGTATCTTGCAATATGTGATGATGATATACTGTTGTGTGCCAATTTAAGAAGAAAGCTGGCGGCATTTGATACCGGCGGAAACAAACTGCTTGTGGACGAGTATCATTCAGGGGAAGAATTGTTAAAGGGTGCCTGTCGGTGCAATTATGATGCGGTATTTCTGGATTTATATATGGAAGGCATGTCGGGATTTGATACGGCAAAGGCATTAGCCGAAAGAAAAAGCGAAGCCCGGATTATTTTTCTGACATCGAATGAATCGCTCGTATTTGACAGCTTTGAGTACCAGCCGTTTTATTTTTTAAGAAAAGAAAACTATACGGAAGTTCTGCCAAAGGTTATGGCGAGGCTGAAAACGGTTTTAAATCAGAACGGAACCTTTTTACTGGACGGTAAAAATGAAAAGGAATCCATTGCCGTCAGCAGTATCTGTTATGTGGCAAGTGATAAGCATAACGTTGTTATTTATACCACCAAATACAGTTACGAGGTGCGAAAGACCATGACGGAAACTTCAAAACAGCTTGAACCGTATGATTTTGTCAGAATTCACAAGCAGTATCTTGTAAATTTAAAATATGTGAAAAAGGTCAATATGCGGGACGAAACTGTTTTGTTAATGAATGATACGGTTCTGGATATGAGCAGGCGGTGTAAGGATACGGTGCTGGAGCGTTTCACGCAGTATCAGCGCAACATGAACGGAGCGGTATAGATGAATACAACACTGATTAATGAAAATATGTATCAACTGCTGCTGTCGGCAAAGGACAGCGTGGGGATTCTGCTGTTCCAGATGATTATGCTTGAAATGGCACTGCTGTTTATCCGTACAATCAGAAATGATATACAGCGGCGGCGCACGGGAAATGAAAACGGTTATAAAAAGGACACGTTTTTGGGAAACCGCGGTAACTATATGGTATGTGTGGCGGCGGCATTTCTGGTGCTGACGGCGGCAAATCAGTTGATTGTTGCAAAGGGACTTGCCATATACATGCTGGTGCTTTCAGAGGGCGTTGTACTGGGCGTGCTTACAGGGGTATTGACCGGCGGGAATATCAAAAAAGCGATGGTTACGACCGGTGTTTTGACTGTGGCGGCAGGAATTGCCTGTGTCTTAGGAGAACGGTTTTACAATGGAGCGGAGGACAGTGTGATGTTATCCGCCGCATTTATTGCATTTTTGGAATTTGTGCTGGCAGATGCACTTGTTAAAAGAGAGCTGTATCAGCTTCACCCAAAAGAATTGGGACTGCTGGCGCTCACGATTCTGATATGCGCGGCAGTATCGGCAGGGATGCTGTCGGACAGGGTGCCAGACCGTGGCATGGGAACAATCGTAGTGGCAGGTGTTTTGTTAAATGAAAGCTTTCTGATTGTCTTGTTGTGCCGTATTAAGTCCATGCAGAAAAATGAGCAGGCGGCGGAAAAAGCATTGCAGGAGAGCGCTTACCAGAAACAGTATATGGACAGCGTGGCAGTGCTTGACGAGCATGTCCGCAAAATGCGCCACGATTTAAAAAATCACGTCAACACCCTGAATATGCTTCTTTCCGATGAGGAACACGGTCAGGAGCGGGCAAAGCAGTATCTTTTGGAATATGTCCGTCAGACTGCGGCATTACAGGAATTTGTAAAGACGAAAAACAGCGTGGCGGATGCGGTGTTAAATGCGAAGCTGATGTACTGTAAAGAGCAGGATATTCCGGCGGTGATTTCGGTGGATAAGAATATCCGTGGATTAACCCAGACGGAATTATGCTGTGTACTCGGAAATCTTTTAGACAATGCGATTGAAGCCGAGTTAAAGCTTTCCAAGGCACAGAGAAAGATTGAAATAAAGATTGTCATGATAGAAGAAGTATTGGACATTTTGATAAGAAACCGCATTGCAGAGTCGGTTTTACAGGATGTACAGAAAGTAAAAAATATTGGTACAACCAAGCAGGATGCAGAAAATCACGGCTTTGGCTTGAAAAGTGTCCGGGAAATTGTAAAAAAATACGACGGATTTATGGATCTGTATGAAGACAGTGGCTGTTTCTGCGTGCATATCCGAATATAAAACAGAATATAAAACCGTTCGTGCCATAAAAGTGACCGCTTGTGCCGCCCCCTCTTGTTAGAAGATAACAGGAGGGGGTATATTTGTTTTAAGAAAATGCCAGCGCGTGTCAGTAATTTCAGAGAATCCGGTATCGGTAATTTCAATTTTGCGGGCGGGCATAAAAAAATAAAGGAGAAGGTTATGAAAAGAAAAAAGTGGGAAATGCCGGGGGTTAAGGCAGGGAGCAGGAGAGCCGCTGCAGTCACACTTACGGTACTGCTGGCGGCAGTCTGCGGCGGCTGTGGGAATCAGTATTCGGTGGAAGATGCCGTAAGCCGCGATGAAAAATTTACGCTGGTGGGAGATGCAGGCGAGGCACAGACCAAGGATTTAAGTCAGGCGACAACCACGGCAATGATAGCACATGAAGAACCAACGGCGTATCAGTTTAACGGCAAAAAGGTAAACGTAACAGAGGTTGGAATGGGTGAAACAAAGCTGTATGGCGGCTTTGAAATGACCGTGCTGAATGCGTGGAAGCTCGGTAACACCCTGACCCGGTTAGATGAAATTGAAAACGGCGATGCCACCTTTAAAAACTGGCTGGTTATAAGCCGCGAGTTAAATGAAGACGGCTCATCGTCCAAGAACAATCACCAGTATGTTGCGGTCAAGGTCCGTATGAAAAATGTATCCGGTGGGAATAACAAAAAGCTGGAAATGAGCGGGACACTGGTGAATAAAGATGGTGAGAATTTATTCCAGCGGATTTCGTTTGCGGAAATAATAGGATTTGATAAATGTCCGTATTTAAAACGTCCCGAAGAATTGCATAAGGACGCATACTTTTATAACTTTGCACAGGATGAGGAAATAGAAACCGTAATGGTATACCAGTTGATAAATACACCGGGTGTTTTAAGAGATGTCTATATGTATTCGGGCATTGGCGGAATCGGCGGTACAGACGGTGTCAACTCGATTGCAGACGGCAGTTATATGTTCCGGCTGGATATCGGGGAAGGGAATTAGAAAGCAAAAAGGAGAAACATTGTGAGAGAGCAGTTTCATACAGAATGGGAAAGAGCCGTAAAAAATAAAATGATGTGGATTGCGGTTTTTATAGGCTGTCTGCTTGCCATAGCACAGACGGTATTTGAAGTTTATCCGTATGCCAGAAATCCGCTGATGTTTTACAGAGGCAGTGACGGACAACCGGCAAGCCTTTTTATGTACTGGTTCGGATTAAATTCGGGCAGTCCGTATAAAGTGACTTTTTTAACGATTTTTCCGGTGCTGGCAATGATGCCGCATGCACTGTCGTATCATCTGGACCGGAAAGGCGGTTATATTAAAAATGTGTATACCAGAACGAAAAAAATCAATTATCTGACGGCAAAGTATCTGGCTGTTTTTTTAAGCGGCGGTCTGACGGTGCTGTTTCCGTATCTTGTCAGCCTGCCGGTTACCGCCTGTATGCTTCCGGCATTGACACCAATCCGGAACGGACAGTATCTTTCGGCAACAGAGCTGTTTTCATCGATATTTTATACCAAACCGTTTGCCTACATCGCCATTTATATGGTGATTACATTTTTTTACGGCGGAATTTTTGCGACAACGGCTCTGGCGGCGGCAAGCATTGTAGATAATATATTTCTGCTGGGAATGGTTCCTTTTTTAATATGGTATGGTTTTACAACGGCATCAAATTTTGTGGGAAGAAAGTCGGGAATTACGGTGGATCTCATCTGGCTGCTGGATATGAGCCACGGCGCGATACTGCATAAGGAAACCGTTTTTGTGACCGGAGCGGTTGTCGGCGTGATTACGGCGATTATATATTTTGTAAACGGGGTGAAACAAGATGCATTATAAAAGGAAACAAATTTCAAAAAAGAAAATGATGCTCAGAAGCGTGGCAGTGCTTGCGTGTCTTATAACAGCGGCGGTTATGGGATATTTTATCCGGGATATTAACAGGCGTTTTCCAAACCCTTCGGTCTGTGAGCAGTATACAAAGGATTCACCCGCAATGCTTGACGGTCTGGAGATTACACCGCTTTCGACACACATTTATTCTTATGATGAATATCGTGAGCGGTATCCCGATTCGCTCGATGCGGGAGAACATGCTAAGGACTGGAAGGTGATTGTGTATAAGCTGGCATTTCGCAATACGACAGAGAAGGAACTGCGTTTTGAGGCGGATTCATTTTTAGCCGTTGCACAAAACAGCGGATTTCACAACGGTGTGTCACAGGAGAACCGAAAGAGAAATCAGACGATACAGCCCGGAGAGGTGCAGGAGATCGAATTGTCGTGTACTGTAACGGAGATTCTTATCGGGAAAAAGTGGTTTCAAAAATTAGAGGAGGAGACGTACACGCTGGTTTACTGGTGGTATCCGGTACAAAAAGAACTGGTGTTTACCAATGAATAAAAAAGCTTTACAGGGGAATTCAGGGGAAATGTGTCAGCGGAGCGTGTCTAAAAAAATGGGGAAAGGGAAGAAGAAATTTTGAAAAAATTTGTCAACGGCTGGCTGGATACCGGACTTTTGTGGTTTTCGGCAGTGCTTATTCCGGTCTGGCTTATGGTTATTTTTAAAACGGCGATGTCGGAGCCGGACGTGGTGTACTGCATGAGTGATATATACGGCTATGCACATGAAAAGGGATTAATTATTTTTTTATTGTTGTCCCAGCTTTTTATTATCAACCATATTAAATATGAAATGCGTGCGGCGGTGCTGGTGCGTAAAAAAAGCATGAAAAGCTTTTGGCTTTCGCTGTGTAAAAAGATTTTTTTACAGGCGGGACTGTTTGTACTGTATGTGTTTGTACTGGTAACGGCATACGGCGTGACACATTTCCAGTGGAAATGCAACTGGCGGGAGCTAAACAGCAATGCGTATGCACAAATGCAGCGTCCGGTGGAATTTGAAGTGGCGGCGTGGCAGACGGCAGGCATTTTTCTGATTGTGCTGTTTGCGGAAATTACCGTTATGGCAATGATGATTGTCCTGCTTTGGTGGAAGCTGTCCCAGCCGGTCTACGGTTATGCGGTAATGATGGTGCTGTTTACACTGGAAAAGCGGATGACACCGGCACCGGTCAATATCTTTTTCCTGCGCATGTGTTTTCCTTGCACAAGGCTCTATTATCAGGGGATTCGTGCGGGCGATGAGATACTTTTTCCGCTGTGCTGTGTGGCGGCGGCATTTGTACTGGGACTGTTTTTGATGCGAAGAAAAAATATGTTAAAGAAAGAGGCAGATTAATGAAACAGCAGATTAGGGCGGAATTAAAGCAGGGAATTGTCAGGCGGTGGTATCTGTACATTCTGCCGTTTGCGCTGGGAGCGGTCAGCACGGCAGCATTTTTAAACCGGTATGCGCTGTTGGAAGCATGGACAGGAGAGCTGCGGGCAGCATCATTTGGGGACTGCTTCGCTTACATTTTCCGCGGTATGCAGGAGTATATTCCGAATCAGCACCAGCCGTTTGAAGTGCCGGTATTATTTTTACTGATAAATATTCTGCTTGCGGTGCTGATTGGCGGTTATGCGGCCGGGGAGCTGCACGGAACGGGGCTGAATAAGCTGGTGCGCTGTCAAAGAAGGTCCGATTGGTGGATTTGCAAATGTATCTGGAATGTGATAAGTGTCCTTGGATATTATGCGGCATTGATTGCGGGAGCGGTTACGGCGGCGTTTATTGCTTCGGTAAAACCGGGCGGTGCGGCATTTTTTTCAGGGATAGCACCGCACAAAGAGGTGGTTGTAAAACTGCTTTTTTGTGAAAATCCTGACAAACTAAATGAAAAAATGCTCTGCTGTATGGTATTTGTGCTTCCGGTGCTGACTTCCATGGCGGTATCGCTTTTTCAGATGACAATCGAATTGATCCTACAGCCGTGGGTCAGTTTCATGGTGCTTATGACAAACTGCGTATTTTCCGCATTTTTTATGAAAGGGTGCTGGCTGGGGAATTATATGATGCTCTACCGTATGAAACCGGTCAATGCAAACGGTGTGGACTGGCAGACCGGCATTTTGATAAATCTTTTAGTCATAGCCGCAAGCATAACGGCGGGGGTATTTCTTTTTGGCAGATATGACGTACTAAACAAAAACAGCATGAATAAGTAATGACGGTCAATTTTAACCGGGCAAAGGAGTGGGAGAAAAATGAATACAATCGAAATCAAAAATCTGAATAAAAAAATTAAAGGGGCAGAGGTTTTAAAAGATATTAATTTACATCTGGAGGGCGGAAAGGTTTATGGATTAAAGGGAAAGAACGGTTCGGGAAAGACAATGCTTATGCGTGCCGTCTGTGGACTGATTCTGCCGACCGGCGGAAGCATTACCATTAACGGGGAACAGCTTGGAAAGCAGATTTCATTCCCGAGAAGTGTCGGGATTCTGATTGAAAATCCTTCGTTTATTCCGGGGTATACGGGACTTAAAAATCTTTCGGTGCTTGCCGCAATCCAGAAGCGTGTCGGGGAAGATGAAATCCGGGAAACGCTTGAAAAGATTGGCTTAGACCCGGACGATAAGCGCACCTACAGAAAATACTCGCTCGGCATGAAACAGCGGCTCGGCATTGCCGCCGCCGTCATGGAAAATCCGGACATCGTCATCTTGGATGAGCCGATTAATGCCTTAGATGAAAGTGGTGCCAAACAGGTGCGCACGATTCTAAAGGAACAGAAAGAGCGCGGCGCCGTCTGTATCATTGCCTGTCACGATTCCGAGGAATTAAACTTCTTATCCGATGAAATCATTGAAATCGCCGAAGGACGAATTGTGCCGCAGGCGTCACAAAGCTGCCATTAGCGTAGCAGTCTGATTATAGCTTCATAAATCCCGACATCATGCACGCGCCTTTTGCGCCTGCCTCTAAAACACCCGGAAGTCTGTCCGGTGTCATGCCGCCAATGGCATACACGGGCAGACAGGTGTTGTCACAGACTTCTTTTAAAAAGGCAAGTCCGCGTCCGGCAAGTCCTGCCTTACATTCCGTTTCATAAATATTTCCTGCAAATACATAGTCTGCACCAAGTTGTTCTGCAAGGCGGACATCATCTACAGAGTGTACCGAAGTGCCAATCTGTGCAAAATCCGATAAAAGTCCCGCTTTGCGGTATGTTTCAAGCTGTGACAGCGACAGCTGGATATACGGGTGATTTAACCGGTGAGCCGATTCAAGAAAGAAATGTAAAATCAGTTTCTTATTATAATGCGTACAAAGTGTGATACAGTCTTTGGCAAGTGCTTCATAAACTGTTTCTTCTAAATCCTTTTCCCGCAGTACAATGGCGGATACATTTGTTGCCGCGATTATTTCCACCTGCGCTAAAAAGCGGTGATAGGATACACTGCCCGGAATGAAATCCAGGGTGTCGGAATCCGGCGGTAGCAGATGGTGGTTGGTAATGGCGATAAAAGCACTGTAATCAGTCATGGACAGCTCCTTTCGAAAGCGGTTTTTGGGTTCTTTAAAAATACTACGTTGCGTAAAGCTATGGAATATGATACCATAGCAATAATGAGTTCTCAAGTTTGTACGTGAAAAATCGGTTAGAAAGTACAGGATGACAGAAGCCCTGTAACTGCATAGAATGAAAGTGTGGTATAAAATCCGGCATAGAGGGGAGGGAATCTGTCAGGAAAAAGCCGCATTTTCGTGGGATGATATTTTGAGAATCAAATAAATAACAGCGAAAATGTCTTTAGCGGCAGAATCGCACAGAAATGGAGCAGATATGGAATATACAATATTTCAGTACATTTATTTTTTCTTCCTATATTCATTTATCGGATGGGTATTTGAAGAAGTGCTGGCGGCATTTAAGTACGGCAGATTTGTCAACCGCGGGTTTGTCAACGGACCGCTCTGCATGAAATACGGCTTTTGCATGATTGTGATTTTAACCGATGTCAGTGATTTGATGGATAATCCTTTTTTACAGTTTGTCATGTGTTTTGTGATTATCACAGTCATTCAGTATGTGGCGGCGGCACTTGTACGCAAAATCACAGGACACCGCCTTTGGGACTATTCGGGACATAAGTGGAATTTAAACGGCTATGTAAGTGTCCGGACATCACTGTTCTGGTCGGTGACTGCCATGCTTTGTATCTGGCTGGTGCATCCGTTTTTATACATTTTATATGAACTGCTTCCGTTGCGGGTGCTGAAGGTGCTTGAAGTGGTACTGCTGGTTTTGTTTGCGGTGGACGTTTTAGTGACGGCGGCGACCATGCTCAAGTGGAAAATACAGGGCAATGTTTATGATACGGTGGCGGCAGGACTTGAAAAGACCAAACAGAGTATCGGGGAAAAACTCATTTTCATGATTCAGAAAAGAATGTACCGCGCTTTTCCGGAAATGGAACATCAGGAAAAGTCCGAAGCAGACGGTTTTGGAAAGCCGGTAAACAGAGTGTTTGCAAAGGGCTTGTGCTTTGATAAGCTGTTTTGGATATTCTTTATCAGTGCGCTGGTCGGGGACTGGATTGAAACGGTGTTTGTGTGGGCGACTTCCGGGGTGCTTATGAGCCGAAGCAGTCTTTTATACGGAACATTCAGCATTGTGTGGGGACTTGGCGGCGCGATTGCGACAGGTCTTTTGTATTCCCTGCAGAAAAGAAATGACCGTTATATTTTTATCGCAGGATTTTTCATGGGTGGTGTGTATGAATACAGCTGCAGCGTGTTTACGGAAGTGGTGTTTGGAACGACGTTCTGGGATTACAGCCATATGCCGTTTAATATCAACGGGCGGATTAATCTGCTGTTCTGCTTTTTCTGGGGTGTGCTTGCCATTGTGTGGTTAAAGCTTTTGTACCCGGCAGTCAGCAGGGTGATTGAAAAGATTCCGCCGGTAGCGGGAAAAGTACTTACGTATATTTTAGTATTTGCAATGGCGCTGGATATGCTGATTTCGTCCGTGGCATTAATGCGCTATGTAGACAGAAAGCAGCAGGCCGGCGCGGATACGGCAGTGGAGCAGTTTTTGGACCACACCTATCCGGACAGTTTTATTGAGTGGGTATATCCGAATATGAAAATAACGGATTAAAGAAATGGAGGAAGTGTATGTTAGAAGTAAAGGGGCTGAAAAAGACATTTAAAATGTCGAAAAAGCAGCAGAAAATCGAAAAGACAAAAGAAAAAATCAAAGTGGCGGTAGCAGACGTTTCATTTGATGCGCGTCCGGGAGAAATCCTTGGAATCCTTGGCGCAAACGGCGCCGGAAAAACCACAACGCTCAGAATTTTAGCATCAGTTATTAAGGCTGATGAAGGTCAAGTGTGTTTAGACGGTGCGGACATTACAGGCAATCTTATGGATTACCGCAGACATATCGGATTTTTAACGAGTGAATTAAAGCTTGAGGATTACTTTACACCGAATTATCTGTTTGACTACTTTTCAAAACTGTACGGTGTCGGGGAAGAACAGGCAGCACAGCGTAAAAAAGAGCTGTTTGAAAAATTCGGTATTGATAAATTTGCAGAGGTTAAGGTTGCCGATATGTCAACCGGTATGAAACAGAAGATTTCACTGGTCATTTCCATTGTACATAACCCGGATATTATTATCTTTGATGAACCGACCAACGGACTCGATGTTATTACGGAACGGATTGTGGTGAACTTCTTAAAGGAGCTGCGCGAACAGGGCAAATGCATTATTATTTCCAGCCACATTTTCAGCCTGATTGAAAAAATCTGTGACCGTGTGGTCATTATTATCCGTGGCAAATCCGTGTGCTGTGATACGCTGGAAAATGTTATGGCGGGACAGCCGTTAGAAGACCGGTTCTTTGAACTGTATGAAAATATGGAGGGTAAGGCAGATGAATAATATTTTTACAATCATGAAAAAGGAACTGTTCCGGTATCTTTCGGATAGGCGTATGCTTCTGACAACGATTCTCCTGCCGGGACTGATGATTTATATTGTGTATTCGATTATGGGGCAGGCGATGTCGAGCCAGTTTGAGGTCAAAGATGATTATAAGACATCGGTATTTATGCTGGATACGCCGCAGAGCTTAAAGCCGGTATTTGACAGCTTGAATCTGGATTACCGGGATGCGGATAAATCTATGGACGAGATGAAAATGCAGGTGGAAAATCAGGACTGTGATTTGATTGTCGTATTTCCGAAGGATTTTGAACAGGCAGTGGCAGCTTACGACAGCATGACGGCACAGACACCGGCACCGCAGGTTGAAATTTATTATAATTCCTCAAAGACCGAATCGGCAAGCGGTTACAGCATGATTACAGAGGTTTTAAACCAGTACGAAAGCAGCATGATTAACAAGTTTGATATTAACGCAAATGCAGACGGCGGGTATGACCTGGCATCGGATAAGGATATTACGGGAAAAATCTTCTCCATGCTGTTCCCAATGCTTCTGATGACGTTTATTTTCAGTGCATGTACGTCCCTCGCACCAGAGTCGATTTCAGGGGAAAAGGAGCGCGGCACGCTTACCACACTGCTTGTAACACCGGTACGCCGCTCTGAAATTGCGATTGGAAAGATTCTTGCCCTTAGTATCCTTGCACTGCTGAGCGGTCTGTCAAGCTTTACGGGAACGGCATTGTCCCTGCCGAAGCTTATGGCAATGAGCGGTGACGACGTAGGGGTGAATGTTAATGTCTATCATGTACAGGACTATGCACTGCTGTTAATGATTGTGCTGTGTTCGGTACTGCTGATTATTTCATTGATTTCAGTCGTATCTGCATATGCAAAAAATGTGAAAGAAGCGGGGACATATGTATCGCCGTTAATGATAATTATAATGATTGTGTCAATCAGTACGATGTTTGGAAACGGAACGCCGCAGGAAAATTACTGGTATCTGATTCCGATTTACAACAGTGTGCAGTGCATGAGCAGTGTCTTTTTATTCTCGGTCAATGCCGTGCATGTAATGATTACCTTTGTATCCAATCTGGTTTATGCGGGAATTTTCGTATGGGTACTGACAAGAATGTTTAACAGCGAAAAGATTATGTTTTCTAAGTAAAAATAAAATGCAGGAAAACGCAAGGAGGTTGTAAAGCTTTGCGTTTTCCTGCATTTTTTATAATTTTTTATAAGTTTAGCTGTTCCGGCTTAAAGTGGGCGGGACCAGCGGCCGGAAGCGCCACACGGAAGCACCAGTCCGTTAGAGGATACCGGAAGTCCGACCTCCTGTGAATCAACCTGTCCGTCAAATGCCTTTAATTCCGTAGAAAGCATATAGGAAAGCACAGCAGGCTGTAAGCCGGTGGTGTAAGAGTTAATCAGGAAAAACAGCGGGTCATCGGATAACAGCTGTGCGCACAGTTGAATCAGCGGATAAACGGATTCTTCAATTTTCCAGATTTCACCCTTCGGACCTCTGCCGTAGGATGGCGGGTCCATGATAATACCGTCGTAGTGGTTGCCGCGGCGGATTTCACGCTGGACAAATTTAACGCAGTCATCGACAATCCAGCGGATTGGCTTGTCAATCAGTCCGGAGGATGTCGCATTTTCCTTTGCCCATGAAACAATGCCTTTGGAAGCGTCAACATGGGTGACATGTGCACCGGCAGCAGCTGCGGCAAGGGTTGCACCGCCGGTATAGGCAAAGAGATTTAATACCTTTACCGGCTTATCCGGATTTTTCTTTACCTTTTCGGAAATCAGATGTCCAAACCAGTCCCAGTTGGTTGCCTGTTCCGGGAAAATACCGGTGTGCTTAAAGCTGAACGGCTTTAAATTAAACGTCAGCGGCTGTTTAAAGGACGGGCTTTCATACTGAATCTGCCATTGCTGCGGCAGGTCAAAGAACTCCCATTCACCGCCGCCCTTGCTGCTGCGGTGGTAATGTCCGTTCATTTTACGCCAGCCTTTTTCTTTTTTTGGTGTGTTCCAGATAACCTGCGGGTCGGGTCTTACAAGCAGGTAAGTTCCCCAGCGTTCCAGCTTTTCGCCTTCGGAAGTATCAATGACTTCGTAATCTTTCCAGTTATTTGCAATAAACATATATAAAACCTTTCTTTCCTGATGTATATGGGCTGAAGTCCGGCAAGCATTTATGCAGACCCGGACGGATTTTTGCCGTCTGCCATAGACATCATAAATAATCGCTTATGAATGTTTATTTATCATATCATAAAGGTTTGATGGTGACAATCCCACGATATGTGAATATGGGGCAGAATTTTGAGAGTGCGTAGTGTAAATTGATTTAGGGCAATCAGAATTTGGAGCTGTTGTGCGGAGATCAGTCTATATAATAGGTAGAAACATCTCAAATCCATGCGGAAAAGTTGCAAAATAACGGGGTAATCAGTATAATAACATCATATTTGCAGAAAAAATGACAAAAGGGAATAAAAGTACACCCTGGAACGGAGGGAAAATGTTTCAGAATTACAAAACGAAAACCTTGAAAAAAGATATTTTATCAGGAATTATTGTAGCCCTGGTATCAATTCCGATTTCAATGGGATATGCGCAGGTTGCCGGGCTGCCGGTTGTATATGGCTTATACGGCTCACTGCTCCCGATTCTTGTATTCAGTCTGATTACTTCATCGCCGCAGTTTGTATTTGGTGTCGATGCAACACCGGCGGCACTGGTCGGTGCGACACTGGCTTCACTTGGCATTGTAACAGGCTCAGGAGAAGCAATCAGGCTGGTGCCGGTCATTACGCTGGTGACTGCCGGGTGGCTTCTGCTGTTTTACATCGTGCGCGCAGGCAAGCTGGTGAGTTACATCTCAACGCCGGTTATGGGCGGATTTATTTCTGGTATCGGCTGTACGATTATTTTAATGCAGGTGGCAAAGCTGTTTGGCGGTTCGGCAGGCACGGGAGAACTTTTTGTCCTGATTGCCCATATCTTAAACCAGCTGCAATATTTTAACCTGTTATCGGCGGTGCTTGGCATTGGTACGATTGTGATTATTTTAACAGCAAAAAAATATGTCCCGAAGTTTCCAATGTCGGTGGTATTAATGGCAGTGGGAGCTGCACTGACTGCCGTTTTCCATATTGACCGGTATGGGGTGAAGCTTCTGCCGCAGGTATCGGCGGGACTTCCAAAACTGGCATTTCCCGATGTCAGTGTGCTGGGTGAAAATACAGGGGATATTCTTTTGCTGTCTTTTACCGTGGCACTTGTTATTGTGGCACAGACATTACTTGCCAGCAGTAATTATGCGTTAAAATACAATTATAAAATCAACAACAATCGCGAGGTGCTTGCCTATGCGGCGGGCAATTTTGCCGGAGCGCTGGTGGGATGCTGCCCGATTAACGGCAGTGTGTCAAGAACCGGCATCGGCGACCAGTTTGGCGCACGCTCGCAGGTGATGTCTTTATCGGCAGCATTTACAATGGTACTGGTACTGCTGTTTGGCACAGGGCTGTTACAGTATCTTCCGGTTCCGGTGCTGACCGGTATTGTTATCTGTGCGCTGATTGGCATTCTGGAATTCGGACTTGCAAAGAAGCTTTGGAAGACGAATAAGCAGGAATTCTTAATATTTATGGCAGCGTTTTTTGGTGTTCTGATTTTTGGAACGATTTACGGTGTTATTATTGGCGTGATTTTATCGTTTATTGCAGTAATTATCCGCGCAGTAGTGCCACCGAAAGGATTTCTTGGCATGATTCCGGGACAGGAGGGCTTTTATGCATTGAAAAGAAACCGCAATGCCCACCCGGTACAGCATACGGTAATTTACCGTTTTTCGGGCAATCTGTTTTTTGCCAATATTGACACATTCCAGAATGATATTGAAAATGCGATAAAAGAAGATACCAAACAGGTGATTGTCGATGCGAGCGGAATCGGAAGCATTGATATCACAGCCGCAGACCGCCTTGTTATTTTAAACAGAAATCTGCGTGCGAAGGGAATCCGCTTTTATCTGACAGAGCATGTAGGTGCGGTCAACGACCAGTTAAGGGCTTTTGGAGCGGGGAGTCTGGTAGAGGAAGGCGTTGCAAGAAGAACCATTTCACTTGCACTGCGTGATGCGGGTGTGGATAAGCCGTATCCGCTGGAAAATGAAAACGGACTGAATATGAAATATGCCTTTGTGGAGGCGCAGGAGCGGCTCGCGGAATTTGAATGGGCATTTGGGAATGATGCGGAAGAAAAAATGGAACAGATTGCGATAGAGATTGCCCGGCAGATTACAGCTGCAAATGAACATAGTGCAGAGGCACTTAAAAAAGCAGAAAATCACGTATCATGGGGCCGTATCGGTTTGTATGACGAAGAAGAGCTGCTTGACCGTCTGGAAATGCATTTGTCTGAAATGGCACAGAACAACCCTGAAAATGAAAGTGAGATTGAAGAGCAGATTGAACAGCGAAGAAGTATTGTTGAATTAAAATTACAGCATATCAATCCCGAAGCACTCCGTATGCTCAAGCAGCACCGCCACGAACTGGCAATGCAGTTTAAAGAACGCAATCCGAAAGCCTACGCGCATATGCTGGAACGCAGAAAAGAGCATATCCACAGGTTGACCAAGACCAATCCCGAACTGGCGGCAAAGCTGCGGGAATTATACGGTGAGAATGGAGAAGAATCATGAATATATTAAATGTAGAAAAAGTAAGCAAAACCTATGGAGAAAAACAATTGTTTGACGAGGTGACACTCGGTGTCAACAAAGGCGACAAAATCGGTGTTATCGGTGTCAACGGCACGGGAAAATCTACATTTTTAAAAATTATTGCGGGCCTGGAGGAAGCCGATGCCGGACAGGTTGTAAAGGGCAAGGGCGTAACGGTCGCTTATCTGGAGCAGAAGGCGCAGTTTCCGGAAAAGGATACGATTCTTGGCTACGTCCTGCGTGGCAAACAGCACAGCAGTGAAGCGGAAGCGAAGACAATTCTTACAAAGCTTGGCATTACGGAATTTGATAAAGATATTCATACGCTTTCCGGCGGGCAGAAAAAAAGAGTTGCGCTGGCAAAGACACTTGTAGAACCGGCGGAGGTACTGATATTAGACGAGCCGACCAACCATTTGGATAATGAAATGGTTATCTGGCTGGAAGATTATATCCGTCAGTTTAAGGGCGAGCTGCTGATGGTAACGCATGACCGTTATTTTCTTGACAATGTTACCAACCGGATTGTGGAACTTGACCGCACGCATTTATACAGCTACGATACGAATTATTCGGGTTTTCTGGAGTTAAAGACCCAGCGTGAGCAGATGGAAATGGCGACCGAAGAAAAGCGGCAGAATATTCTGCGTCGTGAGCTGGAATGGATCCGCAGGGGCTGTCAGGCGCGTTCCACCAAACAGCAGGCAAGAATTGACCGTTATGAGGATATGAAGGAAGCGTCCAGACAGGCACGTGCCAGCTTTGAAAAACAGGCAATGGAGATGAACTCGGTCACATCGCGCCTCGGCAAAAAGACGATTGAACTGGAAAATATCACAAAAGCCTATGACGGCATTACGTATATCTGTGATTTTTCATACATATTTTTAAGAGATGACCGTATCGGTATCATAGGTAGAAACGGCTGTGGAAAATCGACACTGATGAAGATTATCACAGGACAGATTCAGCCGGACTCCGGCACGGTTTCAATCGGTGAAACGGTAAAAATCGGGTATTTCATGCAGGAGAATGAACCGCTGGACGAAAAAATGACGGTGCTTGAATATGTAAGAAGCATCGGCGAATATGTGACAACGGCAACCGGCAAGGCGACAGCGTCCCAGATGTGCGAGCGTTTTTTATTTACGCCGAAAATGCAGTGGACACCGATAGAAAAGTTATCCGGTGGTGAAAAGAGAAGACTCTATCTTCTCAGTGTCTTAATGAGTGCGCCGAATGTACTGATATTAGATGAACCGACCAACGATCTGGATATTGAAACGCTGGAAATACTCGAAGACTATTTAGACGGCTTTGCAGGCATTGTCATTACCGTATCGCATGACCGTTATTTTCTCGACAGAATTGTGGATCGTATTTTCGCATTTGAGGAAAATGGTATCCTGCACCAGTACGAAGGCGGATTTAGCGACTATTACGAAAAGTCCGGAGGTATGCAGGCAAAACAGGCTAAGATTGCGGAAAAGCCGAAGGGTAAAAAAGAATACAATAAGGACCGCGAGAAAAAACTCCGCTTTTCTTATAAGGAACAAAAAGAATACGAAGTGATCGATGAAGAAATCGCCGCGCTGGAACAAAAAATTGCTAGGCTGGATAGCGAAATAGAAATGGCTGCAACACAGTACAGCCGTTTAACGGAGCTGACACAGGAAAAGAGTGAACTGGAAGAACAGCTGGAGTTTAAGATGAACCGCTGGGTGGAATTAAATGAACTGGCGGAGCTGATTGAACAGCAGAAACAAAAATAAAATGATGCAGTAAAATACCATCAGACAAATTTTGACAAAAATACCTCCATATGATAGACTCAAATATGTATAATTTATAAAAAAATTATAACGAAAAAATAAACTACGGAGGGAAAGAAATGTTTTGTAAATTTTGTGGGAAAGAGCTTCAGGACGGAGAAGTATGTGGATGCGCAGGCAGCCAGCAGGCAGCCGCAGCACAGGCACAGCAGACATCCGGTGCAGCACAGGCAGCAACGGATCAGATGAGCGGTCAGGCAGATGCAGCGGGTGCACAGGGGACGCAGTTTAATACGGCACAGATGCAGCAGAAGGCAAACGAGTATATGCAGCAGGGTATGGAAGCGGCAGGAAATGCATGGAAGAATCTGCTTGGCATCTTTAAGTCACCGGCACAGGAAGGCCGTGCTTATGTGGCAGAGTCTGATATGACAGTGTCACTGATTCTGATTGTGTTACAGGCAGTCATTGCCGGCTTGTTCGGATTAATCTGCACCACCAGAATCAATGCAGCTTTTTCAGGGATTACTTCATATTTTTCATCGAATAAGTATCAGGTATCCAATGCAAAGGGATTTTTTGTTACATTGATTTTTTCAGTTGTTTTATCAGCAGTGTTTGCGTTGATTTTCTTTGCAGCAGGCAAGATTGTAAAGGCAGATATTGATTACAAAAAGGCGCTTGCAATTACAAGTGTAAGAAGTGCTGCAGTGATTCCGTTTATGCTTGCAGGCTGTGTTCTGTTATTTGTTAATCCGGGCATAGCATTTGCAGTATTTTATCTTGGCAATATTTTGGCAATCTGTTTTGTATATGCTGCAATGACAGGAATCTGTGAAGAAAATAAGCTTTCTTATATGATTGCAGTAAGCGTAATCGTATTTGCGGTTGTGGCAGTCGTTATCATGAGCAAAGCTGTGGGACTGTATGTACCGTCAGGTATTAAAAGCTTATCAAGCCTGAGCAGCCTGATGAGTATGTTTTACTAATCCGGAAAGAAATATAAAACGGATTTCTTCTATATATAATAGGTAGAAATTCGAAAAAATGACAACAGGGTGATTGTTCTTAAAAAAGAACAATTATCCTGTTGATTTTATTAGTATAGTCGTGTATACTAGCAATTGCTGTGACATTGATAGCTGTGAAGCGTGAGGTTGCTGCGATACAATCGCAGGTTTTCCGTGGAGCGAATGTCAAATAATTCTGGCGACAAGTCACTGTACAATATCATCTGTAAATGAATAAGATGACCCGTAGGTTCACAATGTCCTAAGAGATACTGTGATACGCGTGGGAGTGTGTACAGTCACCGCTTGTCGTACTTAAATCTAGAAAGTGCGAAGGAGGCGACTTTTTTTATGGCAAATCAGGTAATTAGAATTACACTGAAGGCTTATGATCATCAGTTAATCGATCAGTCAGCAAAGAAAATCATTGAAACTGCTAAGAAAACAGGAGCACAGGTAAGTGGTCCGGTACCTCTTCCAACAAAGAAGGAAGTTGTTACAATTCTTAGAGCTGTTCACAAGTACAAGGATTCAAGAGAACAGTTCGAGCAGAGAACACACAAGAGACTGATTGATGTATTATCTCCATCTCAGAAGACTGTAGATGCTTTATCTAAGTTAGAGATGCCGGCTGGTGTGTTTATCAACTTAAAGGTAATGAACTAATCATTACAGACATTTTTCATTATTAGAGCAATAATCCTAAGGGTTTAATATAGAAGCAACTTATGCAACGTATTCATTTAAGAAATACAACATGCAGCACAGTGGTGCGGGTTCCACTTATATTGGCTGTTCTAGGATGACAGGATGCGCTGTGCGTGCGTTATAAATCGGGCATAGAAGCCGGAAGAAATTCAAAGAATTTCTTTCAGATGAATATGCTCGGAACGAGCATATTTATCTTGTCCGCTGTAGATTAAACAGGAGGAAAATCAATGAAGAAGGCAATTTTAGCTACAAAAGTCGGAATGACTCAAATCTTCAACGAAGACGGTGTTTTAACACCTGTAACTGTTCTTCAGGCTGGTCCTTGTGTTGTAACACAAGTAAAGACAGTAGAAAACGACGGTTACGATGCAGTTCAGGTTGGTTTTGCTGACATTAGAGAAAAGTTAGTAAACAAGCCTGTTAAAGGACATTTTGATAAGGCAGAGGTTCCTTACAAGAGATTCTTAAGAGAGTTCAAGTTTGAAAATGCTTCAGAATACTCAGTAAAGGATGAAATCAAAGCTGATATCTTCGCAGCAGGCGATAAGGTAGATGCAACTGCTATTTCAAAGGGTAAAGGTTTCCAGGGCGCAATCAAGAGATTAGGCCAGTCAAGAGGACCTATGGCTCATGGTTCTAAGTTCCACAGACATCAGGGTTCAAACGGATCAGCAACAACACCTGGTAGAGTATTCAAGGGAAAAGGAATGCCTGGACATATGGGTTCTAAGAGAATCACAATCCAGAATCTTGAAGTAGTAAGAGTTGATGTTGAAAACAACGTAATCTTAGTTAAGGGTGCAGTACCTGGACCTAAGAAATCATTAGTAACACTGAAAGAAACAGTAAAGGCTGCAAAGTAGTTTTTGCTAAGGAAGGAGGACCACACAGATGGCAAACGTATCTGTTTACAATATTGAAGGCAAGGAAGTTGGCTCAATCGAATTAAACGATGCAGTATTTGGTGTTGAAGTAAATGAACATCTTGTACACATGGCAGTAGTTAACCAGCTTGCAAATAATCGTCAGGGAACACAGAGCGCAAAGACACGTTCAGAAGTTTCTGGTGGCGGAAGAAAACCTTGGAGACAGAAGGGAACTGGTCATGCAAGACAGGGTTCTACAAGATCTCCACAGTGGACAGGCGGCGGCGTCGTATTCGCACCAAAGCCAAGAGATTATTCATTCAAGATGAATAAGAAGGAAAAGAGAGCAGCTCTCTGCTCAGCATTATCATCAAAGGTTGCTGAAAGCCAGATCATCGTTCTGGATGAGTTCAAGCTTGATGAAATCAAGACAAAGAAATTTGTTGAAGTTATGAATAACTTAAAGGCATCTAAGGCTTTAGTTGTTCTTGAAGGTGAAAATAAGAATGTTGTTCTTTCAGGAAGAAACATTCCGACAGTAAAGGTTACAGCTACAAACGAAATCAACACATACGATGTATTGAAGTATGAAACATTAGTTGTAACAAAGGCTGCTGTAGAAAAACTCGAGGAGGTATATGCATAATGGCAAACGTACAGTATTTTGATGTAATCCTCAAGCCGGTTATTACAGAAAAGTCAATGGCAGATATGGCTGAAAAGAAATATACATTCCTTGTACATCCGGAAGCTAACAAGTCTATGGTTAAAGAGGCTGTTGAAAAGATGTTTGAAGGAACAAAGGTTGCTAGAGTTAACACAATGAACAGCATTGGCAAGAAAAAGAGAAGAGGCAGAACAGTAGGTACTACTGCGAAGACTAAGAAGGCCATTGTATGGTTAACAGAAGACAGCAAAGATATTGAGATTTTTGAAGGTCTCTAAAATAAAGCAGCGTTAAACGTGTAGAAAACAATATTACACACTCGAAAGGAGAGAATATAATGGGAATTAAATCATATAACCCATATACACCTTCCAGAAGAAATATGACTGGCTCAGATTTCTCTGAAATTACAAAGTCAACTCCTGAGAAGTCATTACTTGCTTCTAAGAAGAAGACTGCTGGTCGTAACAATCAGGGTAAGATCACAGTAAGACACCACGGTGGTGGAAATAGACAGAAGTACAGACTTATCGACTTCAAGAGAAATAAGGAAGGCATTCCTGCAAAGGTTATCGGTATCGAATACGATCCGAACAGAACAGCAAATATCGCATTAATCTGCTACGCAGATGGTGAAAAAGCATATATCCTTGCACCACAGGGATTAACAGACGGCATGACAGTTATGAACGGTGCTGAAGCTGAAATCAGAGTTGGTAACTGCTTACCGCTTTCAGCTATTCCTGTTGGTACTCAGGTTCACAATATTGAATTATACCCTGGTAAGGGCGGACAGATGGTTCGTTCTGCCGGAAACTCAGCTCAGTTAATGGCTAAGGAAGGAAAGTATGCAACATTAAGACTTCCTTCTGGCGAAATGAGAATGGTTCCTATCGTATGCCGCGCAACAATCGGTGTTGTAGGTAACGGTGACCACAACCTCATCAATCTTGGTAAAGCCGGACGTAAGAGACATATGGGTATCAGACCTACAGTTCGTGGTTCTGTCATGAACCCGAATGACCATCCACACGGTGGTGGTGAAGGTCGTGCACCGGTTGGTCGTCCAAGCCCGATGACTCCTTGGGGTAAGCCTGCTATGGGACTTAAGACTCGTAAGAAGAAGAAACAGTCTAACAAGCTTATCATAAGAAGAAGAGACGGTAAGGCAATTAAGTAATTGAATTTTAACAAGATTATTAAGGAGGTTTGAACCTATGGCTCGTTCACTTAAAAAAGGACCATTCGCTGATGAAAGCTTACTTAAAAAGGTAGATGCGATGAACGCTTCTAACGATAAGCAGGTTATTAAGACATGGTCACGCCGTTCAACAATTTTCCCATCATTTGTTGGACATACAATCGCAGTTCATGACGGAAGAAAGCATGTGCCTGTATATGTTACAGAGGACATGGTAGGCCATAAGCTCGGTGAGTTCGTTGCAACAAGAACATACAGAGGACATGGCAAAGACGAGAAGAAGAGTAGATAATTCAATATTTGAAAGGAGGTTTTAATCCATGGCAAAAGGACATAGATCCCAGATAAAGAGAGAGAGAAATGCTGTTAAGGATACAAGACCAAGCGCAAAGTTATCTTACGCTAGAGTATCAGTTCAGAAAGCGTGTTTTGTATTAGATGCGATCAGAGGAAAGAGCGTTGAAGAAGCACTCGCTATCGTAATGTACAATCCAAGATATGCTTCATCATTATTAGAGAAGTTAATCAAATCAGCAGTAGCAAATGCTGAAAACAATAATGGTATGGACCCAAGTAAGTTATACATTGAAGAGTGCTATGCAAACAAAGGACCTACAATGAAGAGAATCCACCCAAGAGCACAGGGTAGAGCTTACAGAATCGAAAAGAGAATGAGCCATATCACAGTAATTCTGAATGAGAGATAATTCGAGGTATCAATGTGTGTTATGTGCTTTGCCGCATAACATACACCCTCGGGTAAAACAGAAAGGAGATTTACATGGGACAGAAAGTTAATCCTCATGGTTTGAGAGTCGGCGTTATCAAAGACTGGGACTCAAAATGGTATGCAGAAGACAACTTCGCAGATAACCTTGTAGAAGATTATAACATCAGAAAATTCCTCAAGAACAAGTTATATGCAGCAGGAATTTCAAAAATTGAAATAGAGAGAGCTTCAGACAGAGTTAAGATTATCATCCACACAGCTAAACCGGGTGTTGTTATCGGTAAGGGTGGTGCTGAAATCGAAGCACTTAAGAAGCAGGTTGAAAAGCTTACATCTGCTAAGAGATTAAGCATCGACATCAAGGAAGTAAAAAGACCGGATAAAGACGCACAGCTTGTTGCAGAAAATATTGCACAGCAGCTGGAAAACCGTATCTCTTTCAGAAGAGCTATGAAGTCCTGCATGGGTAGAACAATGAAGCAGGGTGCTAAGGGTATTAAGACATCTTGTTCAGGTCGTCTCGGCGGTGCTGATATGGCTCGTACAGAGTTCTATAGCGAAGGTACAATTCCTCTTCAGACACTCCGTGCAGATATCGATTATGGTTTTGCAGAAGCTAACACAACTTATGGTAAAGTTGGTGTTAAGGTATGGATCTATGAAGGTGAGGTACTTCCAACAAAGACAAACAAGGAAGGGAGCGATAAGTAATGTTACTACCTAAGAGAGTGAAACATCGTAGACAGTTCCGTGGTTCAATGGCTGGTAAGGCTACAAGAGGCAACAAGATTACAAATGGTGAATATGGTATCGTTGCAACAGAACCATGCTGGATTAAGTCAAATCAGATAGAAGCAGCCCGTATTGCTATGACACGTTATATCAAGCGTGGCGGTAAAGTATTTATTAAAATTTTCCCAGATAAGCCGGTAACAGGTAAGCCTATCGGTGTTCGAATGGGTAAAGGTAAAGGTAACTTGGAGTGCTGGGTAGCAGTAGTTAAACCTGGACGTGTAATGTTTGAAATTTCAGGTGTCCCTGAAGAAACTGCAAGAGAAGCGTTACGTCTTGCAACACACAAACTCCCTTGCAAGTGTAAGGTGGTTTCACGTGCAGACTTAGAAGGCGGTGATAACAGTGAAAATTAATAAATATGTAGAAGATTTAAAGGCAAAATCAGCTGCAGAATTAAACGAAGAATTAGTAGCTGCTAAAAAGGAACTTTTCAATTTAAGATTTCAGAACGCAACAAATCAGTTGGAAAATACAAGCAGAATCAAAGAAGTAAGAAAGAATATTGCTAGAATCCAGACTGTAATTGCTCAGAAGAATGCATAATTTATTCCTAAGAAAGGAGAATTGGCTGTGGAAGAGAGAAATTTAAGAAAGACTCGAACAGGCAGAGTTGTAAGCAACAAGATGGATAAGACAATCGTTGTTGCAGTAGAAGACAACGTAAAGCATCCACTTTACAATAAAATCGTTAAGAGAACATACAAGTTAAAAGCTCACGATGAAAACAATGAATGTTTAATCGGTGATGTTGTTAAGGTAATGGAAACCAGACCTTTATCTAAGGATAAGAGATGGAGATTAGTTGAAATTATCAGCAGAGCTAAATAATTTTAATAAGTTAGAATTAAAATTGATATTACTGAAAGGGGTAGTATTATGGTACAACAGGAAACCAGACTTAAGGTTGCTGATAACACAGGTGCTAAAGAAATTCTTTGCATCAGAGTTATGGGTGGCTCAACAAGAAGATATGCAAATATCGGTGATGTTATTGTCGCTACTGTTAAAGAAGCAACACCAGGCGGCGTTGTTAAAAAGGGCGATGTTGTTAAGGCCGTAGTCGTACGTACTGTAAAGGGCGCACGCCGTAAAGACGGTTCATATATTAGATTTGATGAAAATGCTGCAGTAATTATTAAAGATGACAAGACTCCTAGAGGAACTCGTATCTTTGGACCAGTAGCAAGAGAGTTAAGAGATGCACACTTCATGAAGATTGTATCTCTGGCTCCGGAAGTATTATAGGAGGTGCCACAATGTCAGCTGTAAGAATTAAGAAGGGCGATACTGTTAAGGTTATCGCAGGAAAAGACAAAGGCAAAGAAGGCAAAGTAATGTCTGTCAATGCAAAGAACCATACAGCATTAGTTGAGGGCGTAAACATGGTAACAAAGCATGCGAAGCCAAGCGCAGCTAATCAGCAGGGTGGAATTCTCCACCAGGAAGCGCCAATCGATATTTCTAATATCATGTATGTCGTAAAAGGCAAGACAACAAAGATTGGCTACGAATTTAAGGACGGAAAGAAAGTTCGTGTTGCAAAGGCAACTGGCGAAGTTATTGATTAATACAGGAAGGAGGCAATAAATTTTGAGTAGACTTAGAGAGTTATACGATAACGAAATTACAAAGAAGATGACAGAAAAGTTTGGTTACAAGAATCCGATGATGGTTCCGAAGATCGACAAGATTGTAATCAACATGGGCGTTGGTGAAGCAAAGGAAAATTCAAAGCTTCTCGATGCTGCAGTTAAGGAAATGGAAACAATTTCAGGTCAGAAAGCAGTTCTTACAAGAGCAAAGAATTCAATTGCTAACTTCAAGTTAAGAGAAGGTCAGGCAATCGGTTGTAAGGTTACACTTCGTGGTGAGAAGATGTATGAATTCTTAGACAGACTTGTAAACCTTGCATTACCTCGTGTACGTGACTTCAGAGGCGTAAGCGCTGATTCATTCGACGGCAGAGGAAACTATGCATTAGGTATCAAAGAGCAGATTATCTTCCCGGAAATCGAATATGATAAGATTGACAAGGTCAGAGGTATGGATGTAATCATTACAACAACCGCTAAGACTGATGAAGAAGCTCGTGAATTGTTGAGAATGTTCAACATGCCATTCAAGAAATAATAATAGGAGGGAAATTCAATGGCTAAGACTTCAATGAAGATTAAGCAGCAGAGAGCACCTAAGTTCTCTACAAGAGAGTATTCTCGTTGTAGAATCTGTGGACGTCCACATGCTTATTTAAGAAAATACGGAATCTGCAGAATTTGCTTCCGTGAATTAGCATACAAAGGTCAGATTCCAGGTGTGAAGAAAGCATCTTGGTAAGATGAAAATCGTACAGCATTAAAGAGAGATACGGCATATGCCGTGTTCCTTTAATGCAAACCATTTAACGTAGTCCTGCAAAGCAGGAAACCGGTGAATTTTAAGGAGGATATAAAAAAATGACAGATCCAATCGCAGATATGCTTACAAGAATCCGTAATGCTAACACAGCAAAGCATGATACAGTTGATGTACCATCATCAAAGATGAAGCTTTCCATCGCTAAGATTCTCTTAGACGAAGGTTATATCAAGGCTTACGAACTCGTTGATAACGGTAACTTCAAGGATATCCATATCACATTAAAGTATGGTAAGGATAAGAACGAAAAGATTATTTCCGGACTGAAGAGAATTTCTAAGCCAGGTCTTCGTGTTTACGCAAGCAAGGACGAACTGCCAAAGGTTCTCGGTGGACTCGGTATTGCTATTATTTCAACAAACCAGGGTGTTGTTACTGACAAGGAAGCCAGAAAGCTTAACGTTGGTGGCGAAGTACTCGCTTTCGTTTGGTAGTTTATTCATAAAATTTAGGAGGTGCACGGCATGTCACGTATAGGAAAAATGCCTATCGCTATCCCGGCAGGCGTTACTGTTGAGATTGCAGAAAATAATAAAGTGACTGTAAAAGGTCCTAAGGGAACTCTTGAAAGAGTTTTACCTTCAGAAATGGACATTAAAATGGAAGGTTCTGAAATCGTTGTTTCAAGACCGAATGACTTAAAGAAAATGAAGTCATTACATGGATTAACAAGAACATTAATTAACAACATGGTAATCGGTGTAACAGAAGGTTACGAAAAGAAGCTCGAAGTTAACGGTGTAGGTTACAGAGCTCAGAAGCAGGGTAAGAAGTTAGTATTATCTTTAGGTTACTCTCATCCGGTTGAAATGGAAGATCCGGAAGGACTTGAAACAGTTCTCGATGGTCAGAACATCATCGTTGTTAAGGGTATTGATAAAGAAAAAGTTGGCCAGTATGCTGCTGAAATCAGAGCAAAGAGAGCTCCGGAACCTTACAAGGGCAAGGGTATTAAGTATGCTGATGAAGTTATCAGACGTAAAGTCGGTAAGACTGGTAAGAAATAATTAAAGGAGTGAACAAAAATGGTTAGTAAGAAGTCAAGAGCAGTAGTTCGTGAAAATAAACATAGAAGATTACGTAATCGTTTCAGTGGTACTGCAGCAAGACCACGTTTAGCTGTGTTTAGAAGCAATAATCATATGTACGCTCAGATTATTGACGATACAGTTGGAAAGACACTTGTTTCAGCATCTACACTTGATAAGGAAGTTAAGGCTGAATGTGAAAAGACAAATAACGTTGATGCAGCTGCAGTAGTTGGTACAGTTGTTGCTAAGAGAGCGTTAGAAAAAGGTATCACAACTGTTGTCTATGATAGAGGCGGTTTTGTATATGAAGGAAAAGTAAAAGCATTGGCAGAGGCAGCTAGAGAAGCTGGCCTTGAATTCTAGGCAGAAGGGAGATACAGTATGAAACGTACAATAATTGATGCTAGTCAGTTAGAATTAAATGATAATGTAGTATCAATCAAGCGTGTAACAAAGGTTGTAAAGGGTGGTCGTAACTTCCGTTTTGCAGCACTCGTAGTTGTCGGAGATGGCAACGGACACGTTGGCGCAGGTGTTGGTAAGGCAGCTGAAATTCCTGAAGCTATCCGCAAGGGAAAAGAAGATGCCATTAAGCATTTAGTAGAGGTTCCAATCGATGAGAACGGTTCAGTTCCACATGATTTCATCGGTAAATTCGGAGGCGCTACTGTATTATTAAAGAGAGCTCCAGAAGGTACTGGTATTATCGCTGGTGGTCCTGCTCGTTCAGTTCTTGAACTTGTAGGTATCAAGAATATCCGTACAAAGTCACTCGGCTCTAACAATAAGCAGAACGTTGTTCTTGCAACAATCGCCGGCCTTCAGGCAATGAAGACACCGGAAGAAGTAGCAAGACTTCGTGGTAAATCTGTAGAAGAAATTTTAGGTTAATTGATTGATAGCGCTGCGGGTTTGACGCGGCAGACGGAGGTTGAAAATGGCTGATAAGAAGTTAAGAATAACTTTAGTAAAGTCACCAATCAGTGCGATTCCGAAGCATAGAAGAACCGTTGAAGCTATGGGACTCAACAAGATGCATAAGACAGTTGAACTTCCAGACAACGCTTCAACAAGAGGACAGATTCAGCAGATTGGTTATATGTTAAAGGTAGAAGAAATCTAATAAAATTTGAATAAGGAGGTGCAATGATGGATTTATCTAATTTAAGACCTGCAGAAGGTTCAGTAAAGAGCGATAATTTCAGAAGAGGTCGTGGACACGGTTCAGGAAACGGTAAGACAGCCGGTAAGGGACATAAGGGTCAGAAGGCTCGTTCAGGAGCTCCAAGATTAGGCTTCGAAGGTGGTCAGATGCCATTATACAGAAGAATTCCTAAGAGAGGTTTCAAGAACAGAAACCGTCTGGAAATCGTAGCAATCAACATCAGTGCATTAGAAAAGTTTGATAATGGTGCTGACGTAACAGTTGATACATTAATCGAATCAGGAATCGTTAAGAATCCTAAGGATGGCGTAAAGATTCTTGGTAACGGCGAACTCACAAAGAAGCTCAACGTAAAGGCTAACGCTTTCAGTGCTTCAGCAAAGGAAAAGATTGAGGCGCTCGGCGGAACCTGCGAGGTGATCTAATGTTAAAAACACTGGTCAACGCATTCAAGAATAAAGACATTCGAAAAAAATTGCTTTATACATTAATGATGCTTGTTGTAGTAAGAATAGGAAGCTTGCTTCCTATTCCTGGTGTTGATACGGAATATTTTAGTACGCTTTTGAGCGATATTACTAGCGGCGACATGAGTTATCTTAATGCGTTTACAGGTGGTTCATTTGAAAAAATGTCCCTGTTCGCATTGAGCATAACACCATACATTACTTCTTCCATTATTATGCAGCTTCTTACAATTGCGATTCCAAAGCTGGAAGAAATGCAGAAAGAGGGAGAGGACGGCAGGAAGAAAATTGCTTCCATTACAAGATATGTCACACTCGGTCTTGCTTTAGTTGAAAGTATTGCCATGGCTATCGGATTCGGCAGACAGGGACTCATCAAAGACTATAAAGACATGAGTACATTGCATTATGTGACATCTATTATTGTAGTTATCGCAGTACTTACGGCTGGTTCTGCTTTACTGATGTGGATCGGTGAAAGCATTACTGAAAATGGTGTTGGTAATGGTATTTCAATCGTACTTTTGATTAATATCATTTCAGGTATGCCAAGTGACTTTGCAACACTTTACAATACATTTGTAGCATCTAAGACAATTGCAAGAGGTGTTCTTGCCGCTGCAATTATCTTGGCAATTTTACTTGCTGTAGTAGTTTTAGTTTGCTTTTTACAGGACGGCGAAAGACGAATCCCTGTACAGTATTCACAGAAGATTACAGGCAGAAGATCAATGGGCGGACAGTCTACCCATATTCCGCTGAAGGTGAATACAGCAGGCGTTATGCCGATTATTTTTGCATCATCCCTGATGCAGTTCCCTGTTATTATAGCGCAGCTTTTCTCAAGCACAACACATGAGTGGGCGAAGTACTTAAGCTCATCTTACTGGTGCAGAGTTGCAGCACCGAAATATTCATTAGGATTACTGTTATATGTTGTATTAATTGTTGTATTTGCATATTTTTATACATCTATTACATTCAATCCGGTGGAAGTTGCTGACAACATGAAAAAAGCCGGTGGTGTGATTCCTGGTATTACACCGGGTAAATCAACCAGCGAATATTTGAATAACATTTTAAATTACATTGTATTTATTGGTGCAATCGGTCTGATGATTATTGCATTAATTCCAATTTTGTGTTCCGGTTTCTTTAATGCCAGCGTATCGTTTGGCGGAACATCTATCATCATTATTGTTGGTGTTGTTCTTGAAACTTTAAAGCAGATTGAAGCACAGATGTGTAATCGTTATTACAAAGGATTTTTAAGCGAATAATTAAAACGATATGACTTGCCTGGTGTATTCGCTGGGCGAGTCGTTTGTCTATATAAGGAAGGGTATGAAAAAAATGAAAATCATTATGTTAGGTGCTCCTGGTGCCGGTAAAGGTACACAGGCTAAGAAGATTGCTGAGAAATATACAATTCCGCATATTTCTACAGGAGATATTTTCAGAGCAAATATTAAGAACAACACAGAACTCGGACAGAAGGCAAAGACTTATATGGATAAGGGTGAGCTGGTACCGGACGAACTGGTTGTTGATTTAATTATGGACAGATTCAAAGAAGCAGACTGTGCAAACGGTTATGTATTAGATGGATTCCCACGTACAATTCCACAGGCAGAAGCACTCGACAAAGCCCTTGCCGCAAATGGTGAAAAAGTGGATTTTGCAATTAATGTTGAAGTTCCGGACGAAAACATCATCAACAGAATGTCAGGCAGACGTGCATGTGTAGGCTGCGGAGCAACTTACCACATCAAGTACAATCCGACAAAGGTAGAAGGTATCTGCGATGCCTGCGGCGAAAAGCTGATTTTAAGAGATGATGATAAGCCGGAAACCGTAAAGAACAGACTTTCTGTATATCATGAACAGACACAGCCGCTGATCGACTACTATGCAAAGAAGAACGTTTTAGCAGAAGTAGACGGAACAAAGGATATGGAAGATGTATTTAATGATATCGTAACGATATTAGGAAAGTAGTGAAGCAATGTCAGTTTCAGTAAAGTCCAACAGGGAAATCGAATTAATGCGGGAAGCAGGAAAGATTCTCGGAACGGTTTTAAATGAACTTTCCAAAGAAATTAAACCCGGAATGACAACACACCGGATTGATCAGCTCGGCGAGGAAATGATCCGCAGCTACGGCTGCATACCGTCATTTTTAGGCTACGGCGGGTTTCCGGCATCCATCTGCGTATCCGTGAATGAAGAAGTGGTTCATGGAATTCCATCCAGGAAGCGGATTCTTCACGAGGGAGATATCGTCAGCATGGATGCAGGTGTTATTTACAAAGGGTATCACTCAGATGCCGCAAGAACAGTCGGCGTCGGAGAGATTAGCAAAGAGGCACAGCAGCTGATTGAAGTTACAAAACAGAGTTTTTTTACAGGCATTCAGTTTGCAAAAGAAGGCTGTCATTTACATGAAATTTCAAATGCAATTGCTGCATACAATGAAAGCTACGGGTACGGCGTGATCCGTGATCTGGTGGGACACGGAATCGGAACAGAACTCCACGAAGACCCGCAGATACCGAATTTCACACAGGAGCGCAGAGGTATTAAGCTTTACGAAGGTATGACACTTGCCATAGAGCCGATGGTTGCGGCAGGCGGATATGCAGTGAAATGGCTTGACGATGACTGGACAGTAGTGACTGCCGATCATTCTTTAGCGGCCCATTATGAAAATACAGTGCTTGTTACAAAGAACGGACCGGAGATATTATCTCTGGTAGAAGAATAAAATCGATGTTGGGGTCAAAAGCCCCCAACTATGATATCTACGGATTGTTCCGTGCTGCGCACTCCCACAATCCTACCCAATATTCGCATATCGTGGGACTATCATCCCACTTTTATGCTCATATTGGGGCGGGTCACAAGGTCATTCACCCACCTATGAGCAAGCTCATGTGGGTTTAGACCTTTTGACCCTGATATCATAAAATCTTGAATACAGGAGATTTTCTATGAATGAAGAATTACAATGGTGTTTTGCAAAATCTCTTGCAGGACATGACAAAGAAACTGTATATATCATAAAAAAGATGGATTCTGAGTATGCATATTTGACGGACGGTAAGAATAAGCTTATAGACAGCCCGAAGAAAAAGAAAATAAAGCATATTCAGGTTATCAAAAAAAAGGACAGCAATTTAGAGTCAAAGCATAACAATCATATCAGCATTCAAAATGAAGATATAAAAAAAGCAATTAAACTTTATATTTCCAGCAATAAGGAGGAATGACAAATGTCAAAGGCAGATGTAATTGAAATCGAAGGAACCGTTGTTGAAAAACTTCCAAACGCGATGTTTCAGGTAGAATTAGAAAACGGACATCAGGTGCTTGCACACATCAGCGGAAAGTTAAGAATGAACTTTATCCGAATCTTACCGGGTGACAAGGTAACAATTGAGCTTTCACCATACGATTTAAGTAAGGGCAGAATTATCTGGAGAGATAAATAGAAACGGTTGGTAAAACTATATAAAAAATGCATGGAAATATCGGCATAATTTATATAAAATTATGCTAAAATTTTCTTGCTATTTTTAAAATACTTGTGTTACAATATATAACGAACTTGTCTGAAAGGAGGCTTTTGCAGTGAAGGTTAGATCATCAGTAAAACCAATTTGTGAAAAGTGCAAAGTCATTAAAAGAAAGGGTAGCATCAGAATTATCTGTGAAAACCCAAAGCATAAGCAGAGACAGGGTTAATTACCCGGCTTGTTTGTGCATTTTAGAATAGGTATACACACAGGTATCGGTATATTTATTCGTAATAATGCGGCTGCAGCTATGAACCGCTCGGCTATGTTGTAAGGTTTATAGCTTTTATATAAGTAATTTCATGAAAACTGCGCACACATTTCAGGCGTCAGCAATGACGAGCTGCGTATGGGGTCTGGATTACAAAGAATTAAGAAAATAACTATTCATTTTTTGATTAACGGAGGTTAAAGAACACATGGCTCGTATTTCAGGTGTAGACTTACCAAGAGAAAAACGTATTGAAATCGGTCTTACTTATGTATATGGTATCGGCCGAGTTAGAGCAACAAAGATTCTTGAGGCAGCTCAGGTAAATCCTGATACTCGCGTTAAGGATTTAACAGATGAGGAAGTTGCAAGAATCGCTAAGGTGATCGATGCAGATCCTGAACATTTAGTAGAAGGTGACTTAAGACGTGAAGTTGCCATGAATATTAAGAGATTAAAAGAAATCGGTTGCTATAGAGGAATCCGTCATAGAAAAGGACTTCCATGCAGAGGTCAGAAGACTAAGACTAATGCAAGAACATGCAAGGGTCCGAAGAAGACAGTTGCAAACAAGAAGAAGTAATAAGGAAGACTTTTAATAGGAGGTTAGGTTAGAAATGGCTCAAAAGGTTACAAAAAAAGTGACAAAGAAGCGTGTTAAGAAGAACGTTGAAAGAGGACAGGCTCATATTCAGTCTTCTTTTAATAATACAATTGTTACATTAACAGATGCAGAAGGTAATGCTTTATCATGGGCAAGTGCCGGCGGACTTGGATTCAGAGGTTCTAAGAAATCTACTCCTTACGCTGCACAGATGGCTGCTGAAACAGCAACAAAGGCTGCATTAGTTCACGGATTAAAGTCTGTAGACGTTATGGTTAAGGGACCTGGTTCAGGTAGAGAAGCTGCTATTCGTGCACTTTCTGCTTGCGGTCTTGAAGTTACAAGTATCAAGGACGTTACTCCTGTTCCACATAATGGTTGTCGTCCACCAAAGCGTAGAAGAGTTTAATTAGGAGGTAAATGTTAAGATGGCAGTGAATAGAACACCTGTGCTCAAGAGATGTCGTTCTCTTGACTTAGATCCTGTATATTTAGGAATAGATAAGAAATCAAGAAGAAAGGCTAAGAATGCCGGAAGAAAGATCAGCGAGTATGGTATGCAGCTTCGCGAAAAGCAGAAAGCTAAGTTCATCTACGGTGTATTAGAAAAGCCTTTCAGAAACTACTATAAGAAGGCTGAAAAGATGAAGGGTATGACTGGTGAAAACCTTATGGTTATGCTCGAATCAAGACTTGACAGCATTATCTTCAGATTAGGTTTCGCAAGAACAAGAAGAGAAGCAAGACAGATCGTAGATCACAAGCATGTACTTGTAAACGGTAAGAGCGTTAACATTCCTTCATACTTAGTAAAGGCTGGCGATGTAATCGAAATCAGAGAAAAGTCTAAGTCTTTAACAAGATATAAGGAAATTCTTGAAGCTACAAACGGCAGACTCGTTCCAGAATGGCTCGAAGCTGACAGAGATGCTCTGAAGGGAACTGTTGTACAGTTACCTACAAGAGAAGCTATTGATGTTCCTGTAGACGAAATGCTTATCGTCGAGTTATATTCTAAGTAATTTAGATTGTTGCTATCAGTCGTCGGAAAGAGGATTCGGTATCACTTTCCGGTGGCTGATACAGCAAGTTTAGGAGTATACTGATAATATCCTAAAATGACAATTGCAAGAATAAAACTTTTAAAACCCAAAAGGAGGGGCTATACATGGTTGACGCAGATTTTAATTTCAAAATGCCAAAGATTGAGATGACAGATGTGTCTGAAGATGGCAAGTACGGTAGATTTGTAGTAGAACCACTTGAGAGAGGTTACGGTTTAACACTTGGTAATTCCCTTAGAAGAATTATGCTTTCCTCATTAGTTGGTACTGCTGTAAGCAGTGTCAAGATTGAAGGCGTCCTTCATGAGTTCAGTTCAATTCCAGGAGTAAAGGAAGATGTGACAGAAATCATCATGAACATCAAGCAGTTAGCAATTAAGAATAACAGCAGTTCAGTAGAACCGAAGGAAGCACATATTGATTTCGTAGGCGAAGGTGTCGTTAAGGCATCTGATATTCAGGTTGATCCTGATATTGAAATTATTAATCCTGATCTTGTAATTGCACACTTAAACGGTGCTGATTGCAAGTTATCAATGGAACTTACAATTACAAACGGCAGAGGCTATGTAAGTTCAGAAAAGAATAAGAAAGAAGACCAGCCTGTCGGTGTTATCGCAGTAGACTCTATCTATACACCGGTTGAACGTGTAAATATGTCTGTACAGAATACACGTGTTGGACAGGATACGGATTTTGATAAATTAACACTTGATATTTTCACAAATGGAACAATTGCACCGGATGAGGCATTAAGCCTTGCCGCAAAGGTTCTCAGTGAGCATTTAAAGGTGTTTATTAATCTTTCAGAAAATGCTGCAAAGGCAGAAGTTATGGTAGAACAGCAGGAAGATGAATCAAGCAAGGTACTGTCTATGAGTATCGAAGACCTTGAATTATCAGTTCGTTCTTTCAACTGCTTAAAGAGAGCCGGCATCAATACGGTTGAGCAGCTTTGCAATAAGACACCTGATGACATGATGAAGGTTAGAAATCTTGGTAAGAAGTCATTAGACGAAGTACTTTTAAAGTTAAAAGAGTTAAATTTACAGCTTAGTCCAAACGAAGACTAATGCAGACTGCCACAGGGCAGACCATTCAGAGCGTGAAAGACACGTTCGGTAAAGTAGTTGTATGTAATGCGGCAGATCCGCGTTCATAGTAGAATATTTGTAGAGAAAACGCATATGCAGTAAGTCCATACGCGCATGTATATGGGTTACAAATGGAGGTTTAAAATGGCAAAGTATAGAAAGCTTGGTAGAAATTCAAGCCAGAGAAAGGCTTTATTAAGAAGTCAGGTTACAGCATTAATCGAAAACGGTAAGATCGTTACAACAGAAGCAAGAGCGAAGGAAGTTCGCAAGATGGCTGAAAAGCTTATCACACTTGCTGTAAAGGAAAAGGATAACTACGAAACAGTTACAGTTTCTGCAAAGGTTCCGAAGAAGGATTCTGAAGGCAAGAGAGTGAAGGAAGTTGTAGACGGTAAGAAAGTTACTGTTTATGATACTGTAGAAAAGGAAATCAAGAAGGATTTACCTTCAAGACTTCATGCTAGAAAGCAGATGGATAAGGTTCTCTACAAGGTAACAGAAGTTCCGACAGCTGCTGCTGGAAGAAAGAAGAATACAAAGACAGTTGACCTTACAAATAAATTATTTGATGAAATCGCTCCAAAGTATGCTGACCGTCAGGGTGGTTATACAAGAATCGTTAAGATTGGTTTAAGAAAAGGCGATGCTGCAATGGAAGTACTTCTTGAGTTAGTATAATTTTATTGTAGATGATTGGGAAGCTATGTGTTTTCGGATGCATAGCTTCCTTTTTGTACATATTGCAGAAATATAAGGAGAATTATGGGAATCGTAAAAGCAAAAGACCTTACATTTGAATATATCAGACGTGATGAAGAAGGCAATGTGGAAGGTATTACAACTGCCGTGGACCACGTTAACATGGATATCCAGCCGGGAGAATTTATTGCCATTTTAGGTCACAACGGCTCCGGAAAATCCACATTTGCAAAACATATCAATGCCCTTCTTTTTCCGACAGAAGGGACGATTTTAGTAGACGGACTGGATACTTCCGATGAAGACAACGTCATGGATGTCCGTCAGCGTGCCGGCATGGTTTTTCAGAATCCGGACAATCAGATTATCTGTACGTTGGTGGAGGAAGAAGTTGGTTTCGGACCGGAAAATATCGGTGTACCGACAGAAGAAATCTGGGAACGTGTTGCGGCAAGCTTAAAGGCAGTCGGTATGTATCAGTACCGGAAAGCGTCGCCGAATAAATTATCCGGCGGACAGAAACAGCGTGTAGCGATTGCGGGAATTGTGGCAATGAAGCCGAAATGTATCATATTGGACGAGCCGACCGCAATGTTAGACCCACACGGCAGGGCAGATGTCATGCGGGTACTGCATGAATTAAACCGGAAAGAGGGCGTAACGGTTATTCTGATTACACATTATATGGAAGAAGTCATTGATGCCGACCGTGTTTTTGTGATGGATGAAGGAAAAGTTGTGATGGAAGGCACACCGCGCCAGATTTTTTCAAGGGTAGAAGAATTAAAGCAGCTACGGCTTGATGTTCCGCAGGTGACAGAGCTGGCTTATGAATTAAGCAGAAGCGGCGTTCCGATACGCAGCGGAATCCTGACCAATCAGGAATTGATTGACGAACTTATGAAGTTGAAATAAAATGTGTAAAGAACATTGCTGTATAAATACAGTGGAAATGAGGAAGAAATGTCCATTATTGTTGATAACATCAGTTATACCTATGAAATCGGTACAGGATTTGAAAAACAGGCATTAAAAAATGTAAAATGTGTCATTAACGACGGGGACTTTATCGGACTGATTGGTCATACCGGGTCGGGAAAATCAACCTTTATCCAACATTTGAACGGACTGGTGAAAGCAACCAGCGGTACGATTTATTTTAATGGCATGGATATTTATGATAAAGATTTTGATATGAAAATGCTGCGCAGTAAAGTTGGACTGGTATTCCAGTACCCGGAACATCAGCTGTTTGAAACAGACATTTTTAAAGACGTCTGCTTCGGACCAAAGAATCTGGGACTGCCGAAAATGGAAGTGGAACTGCGTGCATTTGAAGCGCTTCGCCTTGTCGGGCTGGATGAAAATCTGTATTACCAGTCGCCGTTTGATTTATCGGGTGGACAGAAAAGACGTGTTGCGATTGCCGGTGTGCTTGCGATGCGCCCGGATGTGCTGATACTGGACGAACCGACAGCAGGTCTGGACCCGAAGGGCAGAGATGAAATTTTAGACAGCATTAAAGATTTAAAAGAAAAAACCGGCATTACGGTGATTTTAGTATCCCACAGCATGGAAGACGTGGCAAAATATGTGAACCGCATTATGGTAATGAATGACGGTGTTTTGATGTATGATGACACACCGAAGCATATTTTTGCAGGATACAGGGAATTAGAGCAGATCGGTCTTGCGGCACCACAGGTAACTTATATTATGAATGATTTAAAAAATGCAGGCTTTGCCGTTGATGTCAATGCCATTACCGTAGAGGAAGCCAGACAGAGCATTTTGAAGAATTTACAAGGGATTCATGGAAAGGCATAGGAACACAAATTTATGTTAAGAGATATTACCATTGGACAATATTATCAGACAGATTCGGTGATTCACCGGTTAGATCCGCGTGTAAAACTCATGGGAACGCTGATTTTTATTATCACGCTTTTTTTGGGAAAAAGCGTGTGGCTGTATCTGGGTGTTACCGTATTTCTGGCGGCAGTCATTAAATTGTCAAAAGTGCCTGTTAAATTTATTGTAAAAGGCTTAAAGGCGGTTGTAATACTGATTCTGTTCAGTGTCATTTTCAATCTGTTTTTAACGGAAGGAACGCCGGTCTTTCACATCTGGAAACTGACGGTTACTAAAGAAGGTATCTATCTGGCAGCATTTATGATGGTGCGCTTGATATTCCTGATTATGGGTTCATCGCTGATGACCCTGACTACGACACCGACTCATTTGACGGACGGACTGGAAAAAGGACTTGGATTTTTAAAAGTATTTCATGTACCGGTTCACGAAATCGCCATGATGATGTCGATTGCCCTGCGCTTTATTCCGATTCTGATTGAAGAAACTGATAAAATCATGAAAGCACAAATGGCGCGCGGCGCCGATTTTGAAAGCGGCAATCTGATGAAGCGCGCAAAGGCAATGATTCCGATTCTGGTTCCATTGTTTATTTCGGCATTCCGCCGTGCAAATGAACTGGCAATGGCGATGGAAGCCCGCTGTTACCACGGTTCGGAGGGACGAACCAAAATGAAACCACTGCGCTACGGCAAAAATGATAAAATCGCATATCTTGTGCTGGCTGGGTATCTGATAGTGATGATTGGCATTAATACGGCACTGGGCGGCAGAGTCATCTAAATGGAGAGAGGTATGAAAAGAATTAAACTGACCGTTGCATATGACGGAACGCATTACAGCGGCTGGCAGATTCAGCCCAATGCGCCCACAATCGAAAAAGAACTGGATACGGCGATTTATGCGCTGACCGGCGAAAAACTGCATGTCACGGGAGCAAGCAGAACCGATGCAGGCGTGCACGGACTTGGCAATGTGGCTGTCTTTGATACGGAATCGACAATTCCCGGTTCCCGCTTCTGTTATGCGTTAAACCGGTATCTGCCGGAAGAAATCAGCATTTTGGAATCCCGTGAAGTAAAAGGTGACTTTCACCCGCGCCATTGCAATACCAAAAAGACGTATGAATACAAAATTTTAAATACCCCGTTTCCGATTCCACAGCAGCGCAATTACGCATGGCACGTACCGGGAAAACTGGACACTGTCCGTATGCGGGAAGCGGCGGAACTGCTTGTCGGGGAACACGATTTTAAAAGCTTCTGCTGTGTGAGGACACAGACGGAAACGACCGTGCGGCATGTCTATGGACTTGAAATTTCAGAGCAGGATGCCTATGGTGCAAAAATGTTTACGATACGGATTACCGGAAACGGATTTTTATACAACATGGTGCGAATTATCGCAGGAACATTGGTTCAGGTCGGTAAGGGACAGTTAAGCGCAGACGATGTGGCGCAGATGCTTGAAGCCAAAGACCGTACCGCGGCGGGACAGACTGCCCCGCCACAGGGACTGACACTGATGAACATTGAGTATGTGGACGGCGATGATGCGGAGTATAGAGCTGTGGATAATCCTTCAATTTCATAAGATTTTGTGGATAAGTCCGGAAAAATTTCATTTTCAGATGAAAAATAGATTGACACACTCGGACGTGTGTTATATAATTGTTAAATGTGACATGGCATAAGTGCGTGTCCTTAAACTATGAGTTAAGTGCTTAACCAAAGCCCCGGAGAAGCATTTAATATCAATCATATTAGAATTAATAGAATGCAATAAAAGCAATCATTTCAGGAGGAAAACCAATGAAAAGTTATATGGCTAGTGCATCAACAGTTGAAAGAAAATGGTATGTAGTTGATGCTGCAGATTATACATTAGGTCGTTTAGCATCACAGGTTGCTAGTGTTTTAAGAGGAAAGAACAAGCCTACTTACACACCGTTCATCGACTGTGGTGACAACGTTATCGTAATCAACGCTGATAAGGTTAAGGTTACAGGTAAGAAGTTAGATCAGAAGATTTACTATCATCATTCAGACTATGTTGGTGGTATGAAGGAAACAACATTAAAGGAAATGATGGAAAAGAAGCCTGAGAGAGTTATCGAACTCGCTGTTAAGGGAATGCTTCCAAAGGGACCTTTAGGCAGACAGATGTATACAAAGCTTCATGTATATGCAGGACCTGATCATGATCAGGCAGCTCAGAAGCCGGAAGTTTTAAAGTTTTAATTAAAGGACAAATAAGGAGGAAATGACAGTGGCTAAGAAGGCAAACGGAAAGTTCTACGGAACAGGTAGAAGAAAAAGCAGTATTGCTAGAGTATATTTAGTACCGGGTAACGGTAACATTACAATCAATAAGAGATCACTTGATGAGTATTTCGGTCTTGAAACACTTAAGGTTGTTGTAAAGCAGCCTTTAGCATTAACAGAAACAACTGAAAAGTTTGATGTTCTTGTAAATGTACACGGTGGCGGATACACAGGTCAGGCTGGTGCTATCAGACACGGTATCTCAAGAGCTCTTCTTGAAGTTGATTCAGAAGAATACCGTCCATTATTAAAGAAGGCTGGCTTCTTAACAAGAGATCCTCGTATGAAGGAAAGAAAGAAGTATGGTTTAAAGGCAGCTCGTCGTGCACCACAGTTCTCAAAGAGATAATATTTCAAGAACGAAGATATCAAGGAAAGCCCATTTTTCAAGGGTTACAGAAGTTGTGGAATGCTGTCAGATGTGCTGGAATTTACATCGAATGCAACACATATGCAGCAGGTATGCAACAAAGATATTGATATGTATAGGACATTTTTCAGTAGAGATACTGGGGAATGTCCTTTCTTAATTTAAATTCTATTAATCGCATCTACAAGCTCCTTTATATCAAAGTGGGTATACACTTTCTCGGTGAGTGTCATTGCACCTGAGTGTCCCACAATCTTTTTGATAATCGTCTGGTTAATACCAGCTTCTGCTAACATTGAGATACATGTGTGTCTGCAACAGTGCGGTGTACGATTAATACCTAGCTGTTCCATCAATGGCTTGAAATAGCTATCGTAGTAGTTTCGGTATTCAAAATGTTTCCCATCTTCTGTATGAAGTAAATATTCACATGCAGGGCAGGATTCGTACCAAGCCTTGTAATATGGCAGAATTTTGTCTGATATTGGAACTTTTCTGATACCATTTTCTGTTTTACTACAGATAACATCAAAATACTGTTCATCCAGATGAACATTCTCTTTCTTCAAATCAAGCATTTCAGAGATACGGACTCCGCTATATAGGAGCATCAATACTATCTGATAATATTTATCTTCCTTTTGTTCCCAGATAATATCAATTTCATTTTTCTCAAACTTGTTTCTATCGTATTTGTTAGGATTGCGATCCTTGTATTGGACAATATCAACGAAGCGTGAATAATCTTTGTTGCAAATATCATTTTTCAAAGCATAATCAAATAGCTGGTTAAACAGGACTTTGATTTTCTTGAGAGTAGGAAAATTCTTACCGCAGGTATCAATAACAGTCTGTAAATCAACTAATTTAATATCCTTGAAAACTTTGTTGTAAAGAGATTCACAGGATTTATAGGATGCTGTGTATCCTTTTACATTAGATTCAGATATAGTAGGAAACTTACGCCTTGACCATTCTTCATAGACATCTGAAAATGTCATCTTAGCAGCTTTGGTATCAAATGGATTATTATTGTAATCAGCAAGCATTTGCAAGCCTTCAGCTCTCGTGGCTGCATATCCAATTGTAATCATATCCTGAACCTGTTTGTCTTTCACCTCATCGTAGTGCCAGCCTACAGTTTTTCTCACTTGATAAGGTTTTCTTCTTTTGCCGGAAAGTTTTACAACGCTTCCGTATCCGTTGGGTAACTTCATAAGCACCATCCTTTCGCTATTTACTAGAAAGCTGATAGCAAACGGATAAAATGATTGTTATTCGTGGGTTACCTTTGTCACACTTGGGCGGATAGTCTTCCATATTTCGTAATTATCCTGTGTCTGACTGCCATTATCAAGTAATTCTTTCATAGCCTGCCAGTCTTTAAGAAACTGGACAAGATTCTTATTGGAAAAGAATATTCCGGGCTCTCCGTCTAAATCCTTGATAGAAATGTCAAATGCTTCATCAATAGCAAATAGTAATGGTAGTACATCGCCATCTGCTTCGATATCAAGTTCCATCAATGAATTGACATTGACACCAAGTGCATCTGCAATCTTTCTAAGCTGTTCAGGTTTAGGAAGATTCTTTCCAAGCTCATACTTACGGATTGCGACTTCATGTATTCCGCAAGCTTCACCTAGTTCTTTCTGGGTTAAACCACGAAAGGTTCGTATTAATTTAATCTTTTTACCTGTATTCATTGCTTCAACCTCCTGTGATTGTAAATGTAACATACTGATATTTAATAGTCAACATTAAATTTTAAACTATTGACAGAGCAAATAAAGGTCTGTATAATGCAAAATATAACAGAGCAAGAAATGCTCTATAAATAAGAGGAGGTGGTAGAGATGCCAGAAGTTATCTATCAGGGTGATTTACCAGCTTTTACAGGGAGAAATGTACCAATAAAAGAGATTGCAAGTGCAATAGGGAAGGACGCACAGTATGTAAGGCTGGGAATACAACAAGGATTACTCAAATTTGGAACGGCAATAAAGGTAGGGAGCTCAAATGAATTCAGCTATTATTGTCCGGATAAACGGGTTTGGGAAGAAACAGGTTACTTTAATGAAGAAGCAGTTTAACAGGGAGGAAGATTATGAATGAACAGCAGAATGTAGAATTGAAACTTATCCATATGGAGGATGTGGTTTCAAAAGAAGTGGAGTGGTTATGGTATCCATATATACCTTATGGAAAGATAACCATAATTGAAGGAGATCCGGGAGAAGGAAAGACAACACTTGTATTGATGTTGGCGGCAGCCCTTAGTAAGGGCTTGCCACTTCCCTGTGATGATGATAAAGCATATGAGCCAATTCATATTATTTATCAGACAGCAGAAGATGGTATTGATGATACTGTAAAGCCTAGATTAGAAAGGGCAGGGGCAGACTGCTCCATGATACGTGTTATTGACGAAACGGAAAAAGAGTTATGTATGACAGATGACCGGCTTGAGAAAGCAATCGTTGAAACAGGAGCAAGATTGATTATTCTTGATCCAATACAGGCTTATATCGGAGCTAAGGTTGACATGCACAGAGCAAATGAAATAAGACCGGTGTTAAAACATCTGGGAATGATTGCAGAAAAATATAACTGTGCAGTTATTCTTATCGGTCATATGAATAAGGCTGCTGGTAGCAAATCAACGTATAGAGGGTTAGGTTCTATTGATATTCAGGCAACAGCCAGAAGTGTGTTATTGGTAGCAAGACTTCGAGATAAACCTAATATTAGAATTATGGCACATGACAAATCTTCTTTAGCTCCAACTGGAGATGCAATCGGTTTTGAAATGACCGAAGACAGAGGAATGATTTGTATTGGTCCATATGACATTACAATTGATGAATTACTGATGGGGAATGAAGGACGAGGCAAAAAGAAACTTGATATTGCAGAAAACTTTATCAAAGAGTTCTTTGGGTTATCGAAGGAGATTGCATCTAATGATATTTTACAGGAAGCAGCGAAAAGAGGAATTAAAAGAAATACTCTTTTATCTGCTAAGAAGAAACTGGGAATTACTTCAGAAAAAAGTAAGTTAGATGATGGAACAAGTTTTTGGACATGGATTATGCCAGATGAAAGAGTTTAACAATCCGAATGTTTGGAAAAGCAGATTCTAAATTCTTATAAGAGTTTAGAGTCTGTATTTCTTAAAAGAACAGATTATTAAACTCTTTGTAGTTGTAACAGTTAATATTGAACCCCTCGGAGAGCCACCGCAGATTTGGTTTGCCAAAACTGCTAGGGAGTTATCATCTGTGGCAGAGCCAAGATGATAAGCATGTGCTCCGAGAAAAATTTTTACAGATAAGAGAGGAGATTTGCTTATGGGAAATACGTCGTATACAGCACACATTAGCAATAAGAAAAGTGCTATCACAAGTAAGAGTAAATTGCTTGGAGTGGCAAAACATAATTTAAGAAAGTACAAACCAGATGATTATAGCAAAGATAATATTATAGTTTTACGAGGAACAGATGATTTGCTTCAGGATGTGAAGAATGTTTATCATCAGGAATTTGATGAAGTGATAAAAGAATACAATGAAAAACAAAAAAGAGTAGACCGAAAGATTGATGATTATTTTGAACATGTGGCAGGGCTTGAACAGGATATGGCTGTTGAAATCATTTTCCAATGTGGAGATAAAGAGTTTTGGCAGGCACATGATGATGTAAAGAACAAAATGTATTATGTGTATAGTTTTCTGATTGGAAAGCTGGAGGAACTGTTGCCGGAATTTAAAATTGCAAATGCAGTAATTCACTTTGATGAAGTCAGTCCACATGTTCATGTGGTAGGAGTTCCGGTATGGGAAGGGGCTAAGAGAGGACTTAGGAAGAAGGTTTCAAAGAGGAATGTATTCACACCTGAAACGCTATCTGTAATTTTACAGGATAAATTACGAGAGGAAGCTGGGATGTGCTTCAGATATCATACACATGAAGATTTATCGGAAAAAAGTCTTGGAAGAAATCATGATTTATCTGTAACAGAATATAAAGTAGCAAAAGAAACAGAGCATCTGGAGCAGATACAGGAACAGGTGCATGATGCGGGTATTGAGTTGCTTGCTTCGCAGATTGCTTATAAGGAATTGGAGCGTAGACAGACTAAGGAACTAAATGAGAAAACAGATGCCATTGTTAAGAAAAATGAGGCTATGGAACAAGAATATACGGATAAGAAGGAAAAGCTAGAATCAGAGATTTCATATCTTGAGAGTAAGAGGAATATTGAGAAGTCATTGTCGGATATGGATAAGAGAGAATCGCAGCGTATATCCGATGAATTGGAAGGAAAACGGTTAGAGCTTCAATCTGTAAATCAAGAGATTGAATATACCACAGATAAGGCAAAAGAAGCAGTAGTGTTGCTTGATAGAATCAAAGCATTTGTATCATCATTCAGATTATTTGCACCTACCATTGAAGAATATGCTAATCAGGTGGAAGCGGATAAAACAATTGATGCCGGAAATTCATTTCGTGGAATCTTGTATGAAATTGGAAAGTTGCTAGAGGCATTCAAAGAACTGATAAAAGAGGGATTGTGTTGGTTTCCAAGGCTTATGAAGTGGAATACTTCCAAGGGAGAGGTGGCACCGGTATTTATCGAGAAAAGTAGTGGATATTCATATTCGGTGTATGGATATATGAATGTGGAGACTAAGGAATACTATTCGAAGGAGACAATACAATGGGAGATTAAGGCGCACAATCGAACAGGGACTGTTGAACAGATGGACGCGAATGTCGAAGCTATGGCGAGGGATTTGCAGGAGATATTGAGGTTGAGTTCGGAACAGAAGAGATTGTGGGACAGGTATGAGAGGAGATAAGAAAAGCAGCGCCTGAAATAATCAGTCGCTGCTACACTAAATTAGTGACAAGTATCTTTTGGAGGACAAGGATCGTTTCCGTAGCTGTCTTTGTCGCGGATTTGGCCATTGCGTCCATGGATTACTAGTTCACTTTGTTGATTAATGGCAATATTACGAGCATAAGAAATAGCTTCTTTCTGGGTGTTGAAATTTTTGGTTGCTCTTGTGGAATTTTCGCGTTTTACTTGCCATTGTCCATTGTTTGGTACTACATGTTGATTTGCCATAATTCAAGTCCTTTCTCTGTTTAAGCAGCTTTGTAATGTTTCCAAGGAATTCTTGCGGGGTTAATATTTGCAAGAAAACGTACAATATCGCACCTACCATCATATGTAGGAATGCCACGAGAGTTTTGAGCCATTAATATAATAGGAATATTTCCGAAAAATGGTATAAAACTTGTACGTATTTGTTCTTTGGATGGACTGGTAAGAACATATGGCTTTACTACAACAATAGCAAAGGTTACACCTTGTTCTCTGATCTTTGCACCATCAAATTCCATCGGTTTATCCTCCTTTCCGTTTACTGGGAATTGAGATAAAACCTTTCAAAATGATTGAATTTTCTCACAAAATGTGTTATGATTCAAATGCAACTTTGAATTTGTGAGAGCAAGTTCATTTTGAAAGGGTGGTCATTATGACCATCTTTTTTTGTCTCAATATTAGCACTTGCTAAAATTGAGTGCTAATTCTCCTATGAATAAGATAGCATAAAAAAGATATTTCGTCAATGCCAAAAGTGAAAAAATCACAAATGGAATAGGAATACACAAAAAATGCATGAAAAAATGTTGATTATTATTGACAAATGTGAATAAATCACATTATAATTGAATATATTATATACATATAAGAGAAAGAAGGTATGGGTATGTTAGTTGGATTTGCCGTAAGTAATTATAAATCTTTTAAAGATGAACAAAGAATTTCGTTTGAAGCGAGTAAGATTACAAGACATAAGGCTCATGTCGCGATTAAAAGAAATAAGAGAATATTAAAGAGTGGATTGATTTTTGGCGCTAATGCAGGAGGAAAAAGTAATTTAGTAAAGGCAATACGATTTTCTAGAGAAATAGTGCTAAGAGGGTTAGATAAAGTTAATTTAAGTAAAAGCCATTTTCGTATTGAAGGTGATATGTATAAACAACCAGGTATATTCGAATATAGGATTATTGTTGGAGATTTCGAGTACTCTTATGGAATAGCAATATCCTATTTAGATAAAACAATACTAAGTGAATGGTTGATAAGAATAGAAAATTCTGGGAAAGAAATATATCTTTTTAATCGTGAGGTCGATGACAATAATGTTAGTCATGCAGAGAGTGAAGCTGAATATACAAGTACAGAAGAAAAGTTTAAAATGGATTTCTATTTAGAAGGTTTTTCAGAAAATATGTCAGAAGCATATAAGCGAAAAACTATATTAAGTGATATAGCATTGCGTGCGAATGAAAAAACTGGTATATTTGCAGAAATTAGAAAGGTATATGAATGGTTTGAAGATATCATAATTTTGTTTCCTAGTTCAAAGTACAATGGATTAAATGAAGTTGCTGCAGATAAAGATAAAAAGATGTTTTTTTCTAGTATAATGAGTTATTTCGATACAGGAATTGAATCTGTTGAGGGTGAAAGTCAGCAGATGGACTTTGATAAAATTTTGGATAACATACCAAGAGATGAGGCAGAAAAAATAAAGATAGATATATCTAATGCAGCAAACGAGCATCCAATTATGTTTAAAGTAGATGAGCAGGTATTTGAGCTTCGAAAAGATGAGAATGGGAATATTGTATACAATAAATTAATGTTGAATCACGGAAATGCAAACGATATGTTTGATTATAATGATGAATCTGACGGTACAAAGAGATTATTTGATTTAATTCCGCTATTTTATGAAAATAGAAGAGTAAGTATGATTTTAATTGATGAAATTGATAGGAGTTTGCATACAAATCTTACTAGGAAATTCTTAGAACTCTTTTATGAAGTAGTCGAAGATAGAGATTGCCAATTAATTGCAACAACACATGATTCAAACTTGTTAGATTTGGAGTTATTAAGACAAGATGAAATATGGTTCGTTGAACGTCAGGACGATCATAGTTCAAAAGTATTTTCATTAAACAAATTTAAGGAAAGGTTTGATAAAAAAATTGATAAAGAATATCTGATAGGTAGATATGGGGCTATTCCAATATTTGATGATAATTTTGTATTGGAGGAAATTTATGAAGAATAGATATAGATTAAGTTCCAATGCATTTGAACGTGAGGATGAAGAAGACAAAGTAGAACCACAAAAGATTTTTTTCTTGTCTGTTGAAGGAAATGATACAGAAAAGGAATATTTTGATGGAATATCTGCAAATAGACGTCAATTGGGAATAAATGCAGTTGTAGATGTGCAAGTGTTGAATAGAAGACGAAAGGATACTAATAGTGCTCCGCAGCAGGTGGTTGAATTGTTGGAGGAATACTTAAGATTAAGAGAGAATGGAAAAGAATCACTGATTGAGGATATTCCGGAATCATTTATACAAAAATATGGTGTGGATTTTATAAAATGTTTTTTAGAAGATGAATCAGGAATTACTAAGCGACAAAGGAATGAGTTTGTAACAGATTTATTAAAGATAGGATATGATATAAATTACAGAAAGTATTTGCAGAAGTATAATAGTGATTTAGATGAATTTGGTATTCTTATTGATAGAGATGCGCAGACGCATTCAGAGTTGAATATGATAGAATGCATTAAGCACTGTAAACAGAATAATTATTCATGTTATATTGTTAACCCTTGTTTTGAATTTTGGTTACTCCTTCATCTTTCGGATGTTAAAAAGGAGTATGCTGATAAATTGAAGGATATAAGTGAAAATAAGAAAGTATCGGATAGTCATACTTTTGTAAGTAAAGAGGTGTCGTTAAAAGCACATCATGGAAAGAGCGGTATAAATTTTAAGAAAAATTATTTGCCCAATATAGATCTTGCAATAGAAAGAGCTAAAGCATTTTCATCAGACGAACAAGAACTAATTGATAATATTGGTTGCAATATTTGGAAATTGATCGAAGCAATGAAAAATTATGGATTAAAATAATGAGCTGTGTAATAGCGTAGTTGATATACTTTCTTTGTTAAAAGAAAGTAGCTACGCTTGTTTGCGTATGAAACAGTGTATTTGTACGAATAGAGAAGGAGGCTAATATGGCATTAATCAAAAATGAGATTCCTATACTTGAGTATGATACAGAAGAACATGCTGTATTGATGCCGGGAGAAAGATGAAATTATGAGTTTACTGAGAAAGCAGTTATGTTGTTTATGGAACCAGAGATAGATGAATATGTTATAAATCATGAATGCGAGCTCGTTGGGAAATTTGAGAGTGTTACAAAAACATTTTTGGTTTATAAGACAGTACATAAAGGTGTTCCAATTACATTTTGTCAGGCACCATTAGGTGGTGCGGGAGCGGTCCAGGTTATGGAGCAGCTAATTAAAGGTGGTGCGAAGAAAATTATTGCAGCAGGCTGTTGTGGTTCTTTGGTTGAAGATACAGAAGGAGATTATTTTATACCAACATCCGCTTTGCGACAAGAAGGTACATCATATCATTATCTGCCACCATCAAGAGAAGTTAAGCTTGATGAAAAAGCTGTTGAAGCAATAGAGAGGGTGCTGATAAAAAATAACAGACTTTATCGTAAATGTAAGACATGGACAACAGATGGATTTTATCGTGAAACGAAGGAAATGATTTTGTACAGAAAAGAAGAAGGATGTTCAGTGGTTGAAATGGAATGTGCCTCTATGGTTGCATGTGCTAAGATGAGAAATGTTGTATTTGGACAACTTCTATTTACGGCGGATTCTTTGGCTGATATAGATAGTCATGATGGAAGAAACTGGGGAAATGAACATTTTGCATATGCTATGACGCTGGCATTTGATGCAGTTTTGGAGGTGTAATGGTGAGAACAGAAAAAGAAATGTATGATATGCTTCTGCAAATTGCAAGGGAAGATGAGCGAATTAAAGCTGTTTACATGAATGGCTCAAGAACAAATAAAAATGTACCCAAAGATATTTTTCAGGACTATGATATTGTATATGTTGTAACAGATACAAAACCATTTATTGATGATAAAGGGTGGATAAACCGGTTCGGCGAAATATGGTTTATGCAATATCCTGATGAACATCCGGATTATCCAAGTGATAAAGAAAACTTTTATGGTTGGCTTATGCAATTTAGGGATGGTAATAGGATTGATTTGCATGTGGAATCCATAACGCATGCAAAGGAACATATATCAGATGATAAATTATGTAAAATACTATTAGACAAAGATGGTATTTTGCCGGATATACCAGAAGCTACAGATAAGGATTATTTTGTTAAAAGACCTTCAAAAGAACAGTTTTTATGTACTTGTACAGAGTTTTGGTGGTGTTTGAATAATGTTGCCAAAGGACTTTGGAGAGAAGAACTGCCATATGTTAATGATATGATTAATTTTTGCGTGAGAAAACAGTTAGAAATGGTAATATCATGGAAAATTGGAATAAAAACAGACTTTACAGTAAGCGTTGGAAAGTCAGCGAAGTATATTTATAAATGGATACCAGAGGAGGAATATAAAGAATATCTTTCTACTTATTCATGTGGAACTGTAGATGAGTGTTGGAAATCTGTTTTTAAAATAGTAAATATGTTTGCTAATGTGGCAAGGAATGTTGCGGAAGGATTAGGATATCATTATAATTGTGAAGAAGAAAAGAATTGCATTGATTTTTTGAAAATCGTGCATGAGTTACCGAAAAATGCAGATGAAATATGTTGATTGTAGTAAGCAAAATGTATTTTCATAATGATTGTCCTTTCTTTGTTAAAATTATAAGTAGTTCTGGGAATGTGTGGGCAGTCCTCAGCATACAACACAAATGCAACACTGTTACCAACAAATCCCTTGTTTCAGGGCTTTTCAAGCTATCCAAACGTTAACAAAGAGATAATATTAAGAAAATTGATATTTCAAAAAGCCCCGAAAAATCGGGGCTTTCTTTATACCAAAAATCAAAAAATAAGCATTTTTTGAATAGTAGCCACATTGTAGACACACAGTAGCCACACCAAAAAATAAAAATCAATTTTCTAATATATAACAATATAAAAAAGTCATATTATTAATAAGCAAAAACAATAAAACTTTTATTTTTTCAAATGTATGTATTTGATAGTTCCAAATCTATCACTTACATACTTTTTTTCATATTCAAAATTATTATTATGTTGTGTCAATAATTGTTCAGTTAAATCATTATCTGTTTCAAATGTATTTGTAATTATTGGCAAATCCAAATTTTGATGTTAGGTATCCACAGATATACAAAATGTTAGATGCAGCTTATAAAACAGACGGGTCACCTAAAGAGTGGTATGAGAATAGTATTGTGAGAGAAACTGGTATGTATAATGGACAGGAGATTTAGAATAATTTTATAAGTGGCATTGTTATTTATATGTTAATTTGGTTTAATTGCATTTCAGGATTGATTTCTGGAGTGCTTTTATAATATATATTTGTTTATTATCTTATATTTATGATGCTAAATAGAGTCATTGACGAATAATTGCAAAAATAAAATATAATACAAAAAAAGTAATAGAGTCTATTGAAAAAAGCCTTGAATAGTGTTATCCTAACTATAAGAATTTTATTAGGAGGTATTTTATGGCACTTGTTATGGCTTTTTCCTATGATTCAAGACCAATCCAGACTATATTGAATCAAATTAGGAATATAAATAAAAGAGACGGTATTGATCTTCAACCTAATTATCAAAGGGGATATATATGGAGTTCGGATTTTAAAGATAAATTATTATATAGTATTATTAAAAGCTATCCTATTGGAAATGTGAGTTTAAGAGTACGTACTGAGAAAAATGGAAAAGGAGCTATGCAAGAGGTTGTAGATGGACAACAAAGATTAACTACAATATATAAATTTATTGAAAATGAGTATGTTATTCAAAGTGATATATCTAAAGATATTATAGAATACATTATAGAATATATGGGGGAAGATACGGATGAAAAATTAAATAGGTTAAAAAAAAGAATGCATAATAAAGGCAAAATATCTATTTCATTTAAGCAACTTCCTGAGGCGATACAAGATAATATTTTGGCATATAATATATCTATTACAAATATAACAAATGCATCTGATGATGAGATAACAGAGTATTTTCGTTACTTGCAGAATCAAGAAAGACTTAGGGCAGGAGAATTACTTAATTCGATACCAGATACTGAGCTTGAAAAGTATTTGAATCAGATTGAAAAAAAAGAAATTTTATTATCAAAGTTAGCGTTTCAAAATAAAAGGAAGCAGTTTGATCGCGTTTTCTATAGTATTGTAGGATTAATAGATGGTCAAATAGGTTTTGGCGTGACTGACAAGGAAGTTATGAAATTCCTAGATAGTTGTAAGGATTTAAATGATGATACGATAAAAAGTGTAAACTATTTGATTGAGACATTAAATGAAATAGCTGCTGATGAATCTATACCTGTAAATTATATTTCATGTAATGCGAGAGCAATGAAATTTTTATTGCTTTTAATAGTTCTGAGATTGGTTGATTTTAAAACTGATTGTAAAAACAAGTTAAAAGCATTAGACGCGATAAATGAAAAATTGTCAGCATTTAGTTCAGCAAAAGCAGATAGCGTAATGAAAGCTTTTTCTGGTTATTCAGGTAATGTAATAGAAGAGTATAGATTGCTTGCGTTGATATCTAAAGGGGGGCATTCATTTAAAAGAGTAAAAAATAGAATGGAAATATTGGCATATTATATTAATAATTTTGACAATAGAGAACAATCATCTGGAATTATACTTGTTGAGGAAACAGATGAATGATTTAAATAAATAAAATACTTTGAATAGTTGTAAGAAAGCATAGGTTAATAATCTATTAAAGGTGAGAAATTATGAATGTTATGGAACAGTGTCCAGTATGCGGCAAGAGAGGAATATTTAAGCAAGTATGTTATGATCCTACTGCAGTTTTTTATGAATGTCCCGTTTGTGGACGGTATGAATACTCAATGGAGAATAATGCATATGAAGAATTAGATTATAATGAATTAGCACCATTTTTATTTTATGAGGGATTCAGAAATCAGCAGAGTAGAGTTGAACACAGGTATTATTCTACAAAATCAAGAGAATGGTGTGATACATATACAGTGGAATTTAGAAATGGTAATAATATTGCAGGAATGCCAGTCCATATGGATCAGGATATTATTTCATTATGGTTTCCAAAAAGTTTTTCTCAAAAAGTTGATATGATTTTACTTAAATTAAATGAATTGACAGAATTTGTTGGACAGGAAATTAAATTGGATATTCCATCACTTCTAAGTTGTATGTTTGTTAGAAGGTTTAAGTCAGACAATAGAGAAACTGTGGATGATAAAGAATTAGTAAAGCAAGCACTTTATATGACATCTTATTTGTTTGAAATAGGATATGTTAAGGGAATAAATTGTATAAATGGTGATGTTTCAAGAACGGATAGTTATTATGGAGAGATTTCTATTACCCCTAAGGGCTATGATAGGATAGATCAATTACAACAAAGAGATAATGAGGGAAAAGATGCATTAGTAGCAATGAGATTTGGAAGTGAAACTCTAAAATTAAGAGAAGCAATACGAGAAGGAATTTTTGATGCGGGATATCATGCGATATTTATTGATGAAGTTGAACATAATGGCTTTATAACGCCAGAGTTATTAAGTAGAATTAATAAGAGTAGATTTGTTGTTGTTGACTTAACACATAGAAATAATGGGGCATATTTTGAAGAAGGATATGCAATGGGATTGGGAAAAACAGTAATTCAGTTATGCAAAAAGGGCGTTGAATTACATTTTGATATTGCACAGATTAATACAATTATGTGGGAAGATGAAAAAGATATTCCTTTGCGATTGAAGAATAGAATAGAGGCAACTATAAAATAAACTTTAGTAAATTTGTTAACGATATGAAATAAATATTGATACGGTTTAAATCTAATTTATGGGGTGAGTGTTGAAGAACTGGAGGTGTAAAAAGAATTGGAAGAAATATTAAATACATTATTGGTCTCTTGTGTACCAGCTATCATAACAGGGATTATTTCTTGTTTGACAGCAAATAAAAAAGCCAAAGCAGAAATCGCAACATTACAAGAAAGTAATAAGCATGAAATAGAAAAGTTAATGAAGCAACATGAAGTGGATATTGAATCATTGAAAGAAAAACATCAGCTTGAAACTGAAAAATGTGAGCAGGAGCATAAACATAAAATTGAAATAATGCAGATTGAACATAAAAATGCTCTTGAAAGCAATGAAAAACAGCAAAGTAATGCAGCAATGTTTAGTGTGATGACGGATATAATTAAGGAACCACAAAAATTGCAAGGATTATTGGAACTTGCCAATAATCCTGCATTCAAAAAATAAATGATTATAGAGTTATTTAATAGGGATTCCAGTTTGTATCCATAGCATCAGCCCAAGCCTGCAACTCGCAATCAAGAGCAAGTGCAGCATACATTAGAGGATTATCAATTGCAAGGTTATCAATAAGCCTTTGAGAATTAGGTGTAGTATGGAGATTCTTTTCAGCTTCAGCACAGGATAAGAATAGAAGTGTGTTATCAGCAAAAGCAATATCAATTCCGTTCTTATATTGGTTATAGTAAGCAAAATGTATTTTCATAGTATTAGTCCTTTCTTTGTCAAAGTAATGAGTAGCTCTGGGAATGTGTGGGTAGCCAATCGCATACAACACTGTTATACACAAATTCCCTATTTATGGGCTTTTCTTGTTCTAAAAACGTTAACAAAGAGATAATAAGCAGAACATCGGAAACCCTTGTAAACACTGGTTTGCAGGGGTTTCTTTTTACCCAATTTCAAGTATTTGGTGCTTATTTGGTGTTTGTTCTGTTAAAATCTGTTCCATAAGTTCAGCAGTTTTCTTTCTTGAACTATCTAAAACAGCGGTGTATGTGCCTGTTGTAATATGAATATCAGTATGTCCTAAAAACTATGATATAATATTTTAAACACATATGTGATAAATAATGATATTACAAATATTTTAGATAAATTAAATATTTAGATAGTGGAAAAATTTTGACATAATATGAGAAGAGTATTTGTTTAATTATTGATATATAAAGGAGAATAAATGGCAAGACAAAGAAAAAATAGAAGAAAAAAGAATACGGAGAAAAAAGAAAAGAAATCGTTTGATAATTATATTGTATTATGTAAACCAATTATTACAATTATACTAGGATTATTTACTGCATTATATCCTATATTAAATACAATTTATAAAATAAATTATCAAAGTAAATGTGAAAAATTTTATTGTATACCAGGTGAATATTTTAATTCCAATATAAATAATGCACTTTTATATTTATCTTGTATTGTAATACTTGTATTAATAAGCATAATGCCAGCATTTATGAAAAAGTATTTTGAGAAAACAGAAGATTTAACAAAAGGACAATTGGCAGAAGCAGCTGTTATATCTGTAGGTATTGGCATGGAAATGGGATTATTTAATGTATATAATTTAGATATAATTATGAAAAAAACATATAAAACAAATGTAATTTTTTATTCAATTAATAAGTGGATAAATAACAATGTCAATTTTATAGTAATATTAGTTGTTGTCTTTGGGTCGTTATCTATTTTGGGAATTACTTTGATAGATAAGATAAAATGCATACAGTGGAATTGGATTAAAAATGTAGTATTTATCGGACTAACTATTTCATTGACGACAAGTGTATTACTTATGTTATATGGAACAATATTTAAACTTAGTATTTCGATTGAAAATAAAACTAAACTTGAATTTGTAACATATGATAATGATGAATATGTTATTTTATCCTCATATGATGAAAAGCTTTTGATTATTCCATTTGAAATTAATGAAAATGGGCACTACATATTTAAGACAGATCAGTATTTATTTAGTGAACGATATGGGGGAAGATATCAATACAGAGATATAAAATATAGCCCGAAAATTAATTAGAAAACATTTACATAAAGTAATAGGTGCTTTGTACTAAAAAGTTAAAATGAAGTTTATAAATGTAAACGAGTCCTAAACAATAATGGGGAATTTTTAGTATATAACACATATGCAATACTGTCAGACACAAATTACTTATTCATTGTTTTTTCAAGATACGCAAAGCCTCTCAAACAGATAGAATTTATAATTCAAAGTGTCTTGTGGCATTTCAGAAAAGTTTATTATACTTTGAAATTTTAGCTTTGAGGTATTTTTATGTAGATTGTGATAAAATTATATATAACAGTTGGGTATTAAATGTAATTAATAAGTTATTTTCATATTAATAGAACGAAGGAGTGTTTATATGACAACTGTAAGCACAAAAAGCGGTAGAATTATAAAAGTTATATCCAGAGAAGAAGAAAAAAATACATTGACACTATTAGATAACGAAATGGACGAAAGGGCAGTTGAAGCTGTTAAGGCGGCGATAAATAAGGCAAAAATTTGTAAAAAGCCTATAGCAAGTTATGATAAAGAAAAGAAGCGGGCTTATAATTGAGTATGCAAATGAGGAAAGAAAATATGTAAAATCTACAGAAAGGAAAAAAGAAATCATGTTCCCTAAGAAAAACCACCCCAATCAACCCACCACCCCAATCCCCACCCGCCGCAGTATCCGCAAATACAAGCCCAACCCCGTTCCGAAGCACATAATAGACCGGATAATAGAAGCGGCGGGGGCGGCACCGTCGGCAAAGAACCGCCAGCCGTGGCAGTATCGTGTATACACCGGCAATGCAAAAAAGAATCTGCTTGAAGTCATGAAAAAAGGGCTTCTAAGAGAAGAAAAAGAGCCGCAGCTTCCGCTGTCCGCCGCCGGAATGCCGGATGCGTACAATACGCTTCACATTATGGAAAATGCGCCGGTTATCATCATGGTCGTAAATACAAACGGCAGGTCACCGTTTGCCGTGCTGAATGCAGACGAAAGATTTACGCAGATAAACGATACCCTCTCAATCGGGGCGTCTATACAAAACATGCTGTTAAGGGCGGAAGAATTGGGACTTGGCTCATTATGGATAGGCAACACCTGTTTTGCGTACCGAGAGCTGACGGAATACATGCAGATAGACACGGAATTAATCGGTGCGGTTGCACTGGGCTATAAAGCGGAAAATCCGTCTGCACGTCCGAGAAAAAATCTAAAAGAAATCGTTCAGTACATTTCCGATTAAAATCAACAGTGCATTTCATTAGACAAGCGGTTGAATTTGTGAGATAATAAAAGATACTCATGGGTATTATACAAATGTATCAGCGATACCCGGTTGTAAAGAAAGGCACATCATCATGGCAGCAGATGTAACTGAAAAAATCATAGAAATGTTTCTGATACTTCTTGGCGGGGTAATCGTCTACAAAGCAGGACTGATAGACGATAAAACCGTTCCGAAGTTATCCAACCTGTTATTAATGTTTATATCGCCGCTGCTCATATTCCAGTCCTACCAAATGGAATTTGAAATGCGGCTGTTTTACGGACTGCTTTGGACACTGGCGGCGTCCGCAGTCACATTTGCGGTCACAATCGTATTATCAGAGCTGTTATTCCGCAAAAAAGGAGAGCGTACACCCGTAGAAAAAATAGCCGTCATCTATTCCAACAGCGGCTTTATCGGACTGCCGTTAATTAACGGTATTATCGGTTCGGAAGGCATTTTTTACATGACAGCATATCTGACCGTCTTTAATTTACTGCTGTGGACACACGGTGTACTGGTTATGGGCAGTGCGGGCAGTTTTAAGGAAATGTGTAAAAATCTGCTGACACCGACCATTATTGCGATATTTGCAGGCGTTGTCTGCTTTGTCACACAGCTGCGCCTGCCGGATGTGTTTGCAAATCCCATACAGATGATTGGCAATATGAATACACCGCTTGCCATGATTATCGCGGGAGCCAATCTGGCACAGGGAAATCTTTTAAAAAGCCTGCAGAATAAGCGGCTGTATCTGATCTGTTCCGTCAAGCTCATTTTATATCCGCTCGTGGGGCTTGCGGCATTGTGGCTGTTACATTTGGAATTTCATATTGCATTTACCGTATTTATCGGCATGGCGTGCCCGGCGGGCGCATCGGCGATTATGTTTGCGGAGCGTTACGGAAAAGACGCAAAATACGCCTCTGAAATCTTTGTGGTGACAACCGTATTATCGGCAGTATCGATTCCTGTGCTGTCCGTGCTTGCAATCCGCATGCTTGGCGCGGCGTAAGAGCAGACAAGCGCTGGAGATATATAAGCAGCAGCCGGCAGAATAGAGATTAAAATAGAATAAATGAACAGTAAAATCCATGTAAAATAAAAGGAAAAACACAAGATAGCAGTTGCAAACGACCGGAAAAATTTGTATACTAAAACAAGTGAAAAATGTGATAAAGGGGAGCAGCACAATGACAGTACAGGAGTGTTATCAGCAGATACAGGGCAATTATGAGAATGTGTTGAAGCGTTTAAAGACAGATGAGAGAATTGTAAAATTTCTTGAGCTGTTCATAAGTGATACCACTTATGAGAAATTATCCGAAGCGGTAAATGCAAAAAATGATCAGGAAATTTTTAAATGTGTCCATGATTTAAAAGGTATGGCGCTGAATCTGGGTTTGACGGCATTGCAGCAAGCAGCACAAAATTTGTGTGATGCGGTGCGTTACGGTGAACCATCAGTTGATATTTCTCCGTTATATCAGGAAGTTACCAAAGAATATCAAAAAGTTACAGATATAATACACGTAATCAAGCAGGAACAGAACAGGAGCGTTTAAATCTGCAAAATGGAGGATGAACATGGAAGAAAAAAAGAAGTATCGGTTCGCCGATGAAAAAGAACAGCTAAAGAGGGTCAATTCCTTTTTAGCAACAGGCTATACCATATTTTATATTGTAATTTTAAGTGTGAGCTGGGAATCGTATTTCAGAGGCGTACGGACACTTGGTTATACAGGGATGATCAGTGTTCTGACACTGATAGCGATGGCGATTAATTTCCTTTCAACAAGAAAGGGCAAATCACAGCCCCGGTCAAGACAGATAGCATTTATATGTTTTGTAACCATTGCATTTTTTATGGCATACGCTTACGACAGCTATTATGTAAGATTTATTGCGGCAATTCCGTTTTGCGGCTATGTATTGCTGTACGACAAGAAAAATGTTGCCGTTACGGGCGGTATTTATTTTGCATTAAATGTATTTGTCAATATTATCAGAATCGGCGTACAGCATGCATATTCGCAAGAATTGGCAACTGACCATATTTATGCGACATTTGCAATCGGACTGCTCATTGTGTTAATTTATGCAACCACGAGTGTTGCCGAGCAGTTTAAAAGGGATACAGAAGGCAGTTTAAAGGAACAGCATGAAAAGCAGAAGGTGATGGTCCGTGACATTTTAGAGGTGGCACATGAGGTTTCGGAAGGCACACAGAATGCCATGAATATTGTCAATGACTTAAATGCTTCGACAAAGGTGGTTGGACAGACCATGCAGGATATTGCGGGCAGTAACCAGAATACCGCAGAAAATATCCAGACACAGACCGAGATGAGCCGGAATATTCAGGAATCAATCGGAACAACACTGCAGTATGCAGAAGAAATGGTGCAGGTAGCCAAAGAGTCCGGTACACTCAATGAAAGCAGTATCGATGCGATGAATCATTTAAAGACACAGGCAGAAGTCATTGCTGCGACAAATGAAGATGTAGCAACGCTGATGAATACGTTAAAAGAGCGTACAGAAGCCGTAAAAGGCATTGTCGATACAATCTTTTCGATTTCATCACAGACTAATCTGCTGGCGTTAAATGCCTCCATTGAAAGTGCAAGAGCGGGCGAAGCCGGAAAAGGGTTTGCAGTTGTAGCGGACCAGATTCGTAATCTTGCAGAAGAAAGCAGAAAAGAAACCGAGAATATTGCAAAGATTCTTGAAGAACTTTCTGACGGAACCAATGCGGCATCCGATGCCGTAACGCAGTCGGTAGAAGCCGCACAGGTACAGAATGATATGATTCAGAATGCATCGGAGAGCTTTAGCGGAATGAGCGGCAATATGTCCAAGATGATTGAAAATATCGAGCATATGGACAGCATGTTAAACAGCTTAAAGCAGGCGAATGACCAAATTGTAGAAAATATTATGCAGATTTCGGCAACGGCAGAAGAAGTGACTGCCGCATCCACACAGGCAGAAAATCTGAGCAATCAGAATCTTGAAAATGCGGAAAATGCGCAGAAGCTTTTAACCGGTGTTCTTTCCGTTTCAGAAAAATTAAATACCTATCAGGCACAAGAATAAAAAGAAGCCGCATCCATGAGTGGACTTTAAAAGTCCGGACACAGATGCGGCTTTTACTTATTTAGAAGCCTGTCTATAGACAAATGCGGCAACAACGGCAGTCAGTGCTTCCGTAATCCAGAAGGCATGCCATACAAAAGAAGGTCCGGCGGTGTGGCACAAAATAAAGGCGGCAGGAATAATCACCGCTACATAGCGCAGAAGCGAAATGATAAAAGAAGAAAATCCTTTACCAAGCCCCTCCAAAGCGCCGGAAGCCGTAACAGAAACCGCGGATACGATAAAGCCCAGACAGATAATGTGCAGGGCGCGTGTGCCGAGCGCAATCGTTTCGGGATTTGCGGTAAAAAGCGCAATCAGCGGCTTTGCGGCAAACAGACAGCCCAAAGTGCCTGCAAGCATCATGGCGGCGGTCATGGCAAGCGTAGTATCGTAAATCTTTTTTACGCGCTTCATTTCACGCGCACCGTAATTGTAGCCGATAATCGGGCGCATACCCTGGATAATGCCGTTGGCAGGCAGATATAAAAAGGTCTGTAATTTATAGTAAATTCCCAGAACAACAACATAACTCTGTGAAAATCCCGCCAGCAGTGCATTTAAGAAAGAAACCAGCAGGGACGGCAGAGCCAGATTTAAAATGGCAGGCACGCCGATTGCATACAGTTTTTTGTCGGTTGCACCGTGCGGCTTTAAATAACAGCGGCGGATATGCACCGGAAGCGGACGTGAAAAATATACGACAAGGTAAATGTTTAACGTCACAATCTGACCGATACCGGTTGCAAGTGCTGCACCGGCAATGCCAAGCCGCGGCAGAAAACCGATGCCGAAAATCAGCAGAGGGTCTAATATAATATTGGTAATACAGCCGCACAGCAGAGCAGCCATAGTGATTTTCATGTTGCCGACTGCCTGAAAAATCTTTTCAAATGCAAGTCCGAGCATAATAATCAGGGAAAATGAAAATGCTATCGAAGCATAACGTGTGCCAAGCTGTAAAACTTCGGTATCCTTTGTAAAAAGGGATAAGAAAAACGGCATGATACCGATGCTTACAACGGTAATTACAATGCCATGCACAATCGAAAACAGCATACCGTGTGTTGCGGCGCGGTCGGCATTTTTGACATCGCCTGCTCCAAGGCATAGTGCAATCAGGGCATTCATGCTGACTCCGAAACCGATTGCAATAGCATTGATTAAATTCTGAACCGGATACACCAGTGACAGAGCCGTCATCGCCTGCTCACTGATTTGCGCCACGAAAAAGCTGTCAATAATGTTGTATAAGGAATTTACAAGCATGGAAATTACCATAGGAAGTGCCATGCTTGTCAGTAGTGGAAAAACCGGTTTTTCTTTCATAAAAGACTGATTCATAAAACACTCCATTCTGCAGACGATTCTTAAAAAGGTTTAATTATTTTATTGAAACCCGTAATAAACTGCGCTGCGCCATCTGCAACACAAAGCAGCCGTGCAGCATAAAAAACGCCACACAATTACCCCGTAAAAGGATAATTGTGTGGCGAAAAAAGATAAACTATAAAAATCCACACGTTGTTTTAGTGTGGTTATTTTAGCATAAAGCCCGAAAAAAAGCAAGGCAGGGCCTAAAAGTATGCTATAATAGAAAGCAAAGGTTTTAGCCGCAAAAGAAATTGAAGAAGGTTTACAGAAATGGAGCAGAAAATGGTACAAAACACGAAATTAACAAAAATGATATTCTGGGCAATGATGGTGGCAGTCGGAGTGGTGATTTCACCGTTACTGCGGATTGAGGGAATGTGTCCGATGGCACATTTTATCAATGTCACCTGTGCAGTCTTATTAGGTCCGTGGTATGCGTTTCTATGCGCATTGGCAATTGGACTTATCCGCATGGCATTTATGGGCATTCCGCCGCTTGCACTGACGGGGGCGGTATTCGGTGCGGCGCTGTCAGGCATTTTATACCGGGCGTCGAAGGGAAAGATTATTTTTGCATTTTTAGGTGAAGTCATCGGTACAGGCATTATCGGTGCAATTGTATCATATCCGGTAATGGCGCTGTTATGGGGCAGAACCGGGCTTACATGGCTGTTTTATGTGCCGTCCTTTATAGCGGGAACATTAATCGGCGGCAGTATCGCTTTTTTATTCTTAAAGCAGTTACAGCGCATGAAACTGCTGACAAAGTTCCAGCAGGCACTGGGAACACAGGTTTATGACAAAGTAAAACAGGCAGAAAGCAGCCTTAAACAGTAAAACAAAAAGGAAGGAAATACAAAAATGCTTGAAAAGATGAAAAAAGCAAAAGAAGCGGTCATCAGTCAGGCACCGCTCATACACTGCATTACCAATCCTATTTCAATCAATGACTGTGCCAATGTAGTGTTGGCGCTGGGGGCAAAGCCGATTATGGCAGAACACCCGAAGGAAGTCCATGAAATCACGGCACTTGCAAAGGCATTGGCAGTCAACCTCGGTAACATTACCGATGCAAGGGCAGAATCCATATTTATATCCGGTGGAGTGGCTAAAAATGCGCAGATACCCTGTGTGATAGATGTGGTCGGCGCGGCATGCTCTGCCTTGCGCATGGAGCTGGCACAAAGGTTTATCCGTGAGTGCACACCGTGTGTCATTAAAGGCAATTTGTCTGAAATCAAAGCGCTTGCGGGAGTGGACAATGCGGCACAGGGAATTGATGTCGGTCAAAAAGACAGTGTAAACGGAAAGGATACACAGAAGTTACAAAAGACCGGACAACTGGTTTGTAGCTATGCAAAAAAGGCACATGCCGTTGCCATGGCAAGCGGGGCGGTCGATATCATCTCGGACGGCAGTCAGGTGTGGTTTGTAAAAAATGGCGTGGCAGAGCTATCCAAAGTCACGGGAACAGGCTGCATGCTCAATGTCATTACGGCAACATACCTTTCCGTAACAGACCCGCTTACAGCATGTTTGCTTTCGGCAGGAACGCTCGGTATCTGCGGAGAGCTCGCAGACAAAAGCCGCGGCATGGGAACGTACCATATTGAATTAATCAATCAGTTATCCACACTGTCGGATGCGCAGTTGGAACAGTATTTACAGATACAACGTGCGTTATAGGTAATACCTATAACGCACTATTATTTTTGTATATTTGTCAAAGCTGGATTTCCGTGCTAATATCTTAGACATAGAAAACATACATGACCTACTTGTTAAGTATGAATAACAAAACAGGAAAGGCATACAGACAACATAAAAATAAAAAATGATTTTGAAAGCCGTGTAAGCAGGCGGCAGAATGGAGGACAATATGAGTACATTAAAAGAAAGAAATTTAAAATTTGAAACAAAACAGCTTCACGTAGGACAGGAAAGCGCAGATCCGGTTACAGATTCAAGAGCTGTGCCGATTTACCAGACCTCTTCTTATGTGTTCCACAACAGCGAACATGCAGCTGCAAGATTCGGACTGACAGATGCCGGTAACATTTACGGAAGATTAACCAATCCGACAGAAGACATTTTTGAACAGAGAATTGCAGCACTTGAAGGCGGTGTAGCAGCGCTTGCAGTAGCTTCCGGTGCGGCAGCAATCGCTTATACATTCCAGAATCTTGCACAGGCAGGCGACCATATCGTAGCTTCAAAGACAATCTACGGCGGTACATACAACCTGTTAGAGCATACATTACCGGCATACGGCATTACAACAACATTCGTAGATGCCAACAACTTAGATGAAATCAGAAATGCCATTCAGGACAACACAAAGGCAGTATTCATCGAAACACTCGGCAATCCAAACTCCAATGTCGTTGATATCGAAGAAATTGCAAAGATTGCACACGAAAACAAGATTCCGCTTGTAATTGATAATACATTTGGTACACCATACCTTATCCGTCCAATCGAATATGGCGCAGATATCGTTGTTCATTCAGCAACAAAGTTTATCGGCGGACACGGAACAACCATCGGTGGTGTTATCGTAGACAGCGGTAAGTTTGACTGGGAAGCATCCGGCAAATTCCCGTCACTGGTTGAACCAAACCCAAGCTACCACGGCATCAGCTTCACAAAGGCAGCAGGTCCGGCAGCATTTGTTACAAAAATCCGTGCAATTCTTCTCAGAGATACAGGTGCTACCCTTTCTCCAATCCACGCATTTATCTTTCTTCAGGGACTTGAAACACTTTCACTGCGTGTAGAACGTCATGTGGAAAATGCGTTAAAGGTTGTAGATTATTTATCAAAGCACCCACAGGTAGAAAAGGTCAACCACCCATCATTACCGGATGCACCGACACATGATTTATATGAAAAATACTTCCCGAACGGCGGCGGTTCAATCTTCACATTTGAAATTAAGGGCGGCGCTGAAGAAGCAAAGAAGTTCATTGATAACCTTCAGGTATTCTCTCTGCTTGCTAATGTAGCAGATGTAAAATCCCTTGTTATCCATCCGGCTTCTACAACACATTCACAGCTGTCAGAAGAAGAACTGCTTGATCAGGGCATTAAGCCAAACACAATCCGTCTTTCAATCGGTACAGAGCATATCGATGATATCATTGATGATCTGGAAGAGGCATTTGCCGCAGTAAGATAAAAAACTCTTGCACAGCGCGCTGGTTTATGATAAAATGTAAATGTTACTAATAATATTTTCAGGAGGATTATCATGTCGGACGATGCTGACGGTGATACGGCACCTAACCACAGAACAATCAAAAATTTAAATCAGAACGAATGAATACAGGCATGGCTGCACGGATACAATCTTGCAGCTATGCCTTTTTGTGCTGTTTTAGGGAAATACCGGTGTGATAAGCGAAAGGAGTTTTATTTAAAGATGGGTACAGATATTGTATCGTGGGTAATTATTATTTGCTGCATTATGATGTCAGCATACTTTTCAGCGACAGAAACAGCGTTTTCTTCGCTTAACAGGATTCGTATGAAAAATATGGCGGAAAAGGGGAGTAAGCGGGCAAAGCTGGTGTTAAAGCTTTCAGAAAATTATGACAGCCTGCTTTCAACGATTCTGATAGGGAATAATATTGTCAATATTACCTGTACATCACTTGTTACAATTCTTTGTGTCAAGGGATTTGGTGAAGATGTGGGGGCAACCCTGTCAACCGTGATTACAACCGTGGTGATTCTGGTATTTGGTGAAGTTTCGCCGAAAAGTATTGCAAAGGAATCAGCAGAAACGGTTGCAATGTTGTCAGCGCCGCTGTTAAGAATATTTATCTACATACTGTCACCGGCGAATTTCTTATTCCGCCAGTGGAAAAAGCTGTTGTCTTGCATTTTTAAAAGTCAGGATAATAAGGGGATTACAGAAGAAGAACTGCTTACAATTGTACAGGAAGCTGAAGCGGACGGCGGCATTGATAAAGAGGAAGGAAGCTTAATCCGCAGTGCAATTGAGTTTAATGAACTGGAAGCGATAGATATTTTAACCCCGCGTGTCGATGTCATCGGTGTATCCGTAGCATTATCCAAACCGGAAATTGCAAAGGTATTTGCAAAAACAGGATATTCGCGCCTGCCGGTATATGAAAAAGACATGGATAATGTTGTCGGCATTTTATATCACAAGGATTTTTACAATTACGTCAATAATTCGGATATGACAATCCGTGAAGCCGTAAAGCCGGTGCTGTTTACGACAAAGCATAAAAACATCAGTGAACTGTTAAAAGAATTACAGGTAAAACATATGCACATTGCGGTGATAGTGGATGAATTTGGTTGTACGGTCGGTATCCTTACATTAGAAGATATTTTGGAAGAACTGGTCGGAGAAATCTGGGACGAACACGATGAAGTCGTGCGGGAGGTTGAGCCGTTATCGGAAAATGTGTACCGTGTTTCAGGTAAAACCAATGTCGAGCGCCTGTTTGAATCCCTCGGATATGAGCAGGAATTTGATGTGCAGACTGTTAGTGGATGGATTATGGAGCTTTTAGAGCGTATACCGGAAGCGGGTGACACCGTAGATTACCGGAACATGCACCTCACTGTAGAGAGCATGAAAGAAAAGCGCGTGGATACGGTAAGGCTGGAAATCAGCCCCGAAAGCCAGAGTGCATAGTGAAAAAAGAAAAGAGGAAGCTGCAATTATGATGACAGAATTAGAGCAGTATTACAATAAATTTAACGAAGACAAGCGGTTAGACAGCCGTCATGGAAAAGTCGAGTTTATTACGTCCATGAAATATATTCACGAATATCTGGGCGGGGACACGACAAAGAAAATCTTAGACATCGGTGCAGGAACCGGAAAGTATTCGGTGGCATTGGCAGAAGAAGGTTACGATGTCAGCGCTGTTGAACTGGTAAAGCACAATTTGGGACTGTTAAAAGCCAAAAACAGCAGTGTAAAAGCTTATCAGGGCAATGCGTTAAAACTCAGACGATTTGAAAATGATACGTTTGATGTGACATTGTTATTCGGACCGATGTATCATTTATTTACTAAGGAAGACAAAGTCCGGGCGCTGTGCGAAGCAAAGCGCGTGACAAAGCCAGGCGGCATAATCTTTGTGGCATATGTCATGAACGAATACAGCATTTTAACATACGGTTTTAAGCAGAAGCATATTGCTGAGTGTGTGAGGGACGGACGCATTTCAGAGGAATTTCAGTGTATGTCTGCGCCGAGCGACTTATACGACTATGTGCGGATTGAGCAGATTGACGCATTAAATCAAGAAGCCGGACTGGAGCGCATCAAAATTATCACACCGGACGGCCCTGCCAACTATATGCGTCAGGTGCTAAACAGTCTGACTGAGGAAGAATTTGAGTTATTTATCCAATACCATTTATCAACGTGTGAGCGGCAGGACTTAATTGGGGCGGCGGCGCATACGGTGGATATTTTAAGAAAGTAAAGGCTTGCCTTTAAAAATCCCGCTTATGCGCCTTGACATAGCGTACAAAGCTTTCCGCCTGCGGGGAGAGCGGTTTTTCTTTTGCATAATTTAAGCTGATATAGCTGTAAATACCGGGCGTTACCGGAATAAATGCAAGTGAAGAATCGTTTTCCTGCCGGGCAGAGTGGTGCATCATCAGCGTAATCCCGGCGCCGTTGCGTACAAGGTCAATCAGCGTTGCACCGCGGTTTCCGGTATAGGCGATGTGCGGTTCAAATCCGGCATTGCGGCATTCACGGATACACAAATCATTTATAAAAGAATGTTCCGGAAATAACAGAAACGTTTCTCCGCGCAGCTGTTCAAACGGCAGATTATCCGCCTTAGCGAGCGGGTGCGTAGCAGGAAGCACGGCGGTCAGGTAATCAATCATATAAGGGATACTGTTAAATTCCTTCACAGAAGACGATTCACTTCTTAAAAATGCAATATCGCATTTGCCGTCCGTGAGCAGTTCTTTTACAAATGTAGAATCGCCCTCAATCGTCTGCAATGTCATATCGGGATTCTCATTTAAAAATCCTGCAATCAGTGCCGTAATCGCGTGCTGTTTCATTGAAGGAATCGACCCAAGCACAATATTGCCGCTGTCCTGATGAATCTTGCGGCGCACATTTTTTTCAAATTCATATTCCAGACCGACCATCTTTCGCGCATACGGCAGCAGCATCTGTCCAAACTCCGTAAGAACAACCGTCCGCGTTGTACGCTCAAAAAGTTCCACACCAATTTCAGTTTCAAGCTTCTTAATGTGCTTTGACAGACACGACTGCGAAATAAAAAGACATTCCGCCGCCTCCAAAAAATTCTTCTTCTCCGTCAAAGTCACAAACTCCTCCAGATACCGAACATTCAAATTCATTAGACAAAACCTCCAATTGTATTATATATAAGGAAAAACAAGCCCACACAAGGAATAAAAAGTGTCCCCGCTCTTTCAGACAATTCATCAGCCTTTCGTCCACCACTCCCTAGCGCAGGGAATAAATAAGCAATCGGCGAAGTCAAGTAACACGTTGAGCTGATTGCTTATTTATTCCCCTATGTTGAGCAGCTTGCTTATTTATTCCCCCTGCGGTGAGTGGCAGACTTTCAAATTGCCTGTAATTAGATGATTGACTTTTTATTCCACGGTGGAATAAATATACCCCAATTATGAATTGAATGTCAACGATAATTCATATAAAATAAACTTGTCAATGAAAGCACCGGACGGCCTTAGCATAGCCCGCAGACCTGCCGGTGCAGTAAAATTATAAAACTTTTCATTGCAAAATCACAATAAATATAAAAGAAATGAGGTGCAGCAAGTGAAAAGGTATTGGAAATATATCAGACCCTATATACAATACTATATTTTAGGTCCCTGCTTTATGATGATGGAAGTTGTCGGTGATGTGTTACTGCCGTACATGCTTGCAAAGATAATCAATCAGGGTATTGCAGAAAGAAATGTCGCGTATATTATAAAAATAGGCGTCATTATGGGATTTATCGCAGTAATAATGGCAGTTGGCGGTGTTTTAGGCGCATGGTTTGCTTCTAAAGCGGCGATGAATTTCGGCGCGGATCTGCGCATGGATTTATTTGAAAAAATCCAGCAGTTTTCCTTTCAGAATATCGACAATTTCAGTACCGGTTCATTAATAACAAGATTAACCAACGACATCACACAGATTCAGAATATGATTATGATGACACTCAGAATGTGTCTGCGCTCGCCAGGCATTTTAATCGGAGCGATGGTGATGGCATTTGTCATCAGCCCGAAGCTGGCGGCGATATTCATTATCGTCCTGCCGGTGCTGGCAGTCCTTATTGTAGTCATCATGCGGCGTGCATTTCCGCAGTTTAGAACCTTGCAGGAAAAACTGGATGCACTCAATTCCTGTATTCAGGAAGGACTGGTGGGTATCCGGCTGATAAAGTCCTTTGTGCGGGGCGACTATGAAGAAATGCGTTTTGAAAAAAGAAATCAGCAATTAAAAGAAGCCAATCTGACGGCAATGAAAACTATGATTTTGTATACACCGCTGATGACACTGGCACTGAATATTACAACCGTGGTTGTTGTCTGGTCGGGTGGTAATATGATTGTTGCCGGAAATATGCAGGTTGGCGATTTGACGGCATTTACCAATTACATCGTGCAGATTATGTCCAGTCTTACTATGCTTTCGATTGCATTTTTAAACTGGGCGCGTGCCATAGCATCTTTCCGCCGTGTCGGTGAAGTTCTAGATGAAAAGATTGACCTGACGGATGAAAATGCGAAACATAAGGACAGAGCAGTCTGTGAGGGCAGTGTTGAATTTCAAAATGTATCCTTCCGATATTACAAAAACAGTCCCGAATGGGTCATTGAGAATATCAGTTTTAAACTGGAAGCCGGAAAGACCCTTGGCATTATCGGGTCGACCGGAAGTGGAAAAAGTACGCTCGTGTCCATGATACCCCGCCTGTATGACACCGATGAGGGGACGGTGCTCGTTGATGGAATCAATGTGCGGGATTACGGTTTAAAGCCTTTGCGGGAAGGCATCGGTATGGTGCTGCAAAACAATACGCTTTTTTCCGGCAGCATCATTGAAAATTTAAAATGGGGAGATGAACATGCCGATGAAAAAGCTGTCCGGAAGGCCGCGCAAAATGCACAGGCAGCAGGGTTTATCGACAGTTTTAAAGACGGTTACCGGACCCGTTTAGAGCAGAGCGGAAATAACGTATCTGGTGGTCAGAAACAGCGGCTGTGCATTGCAAGAGCTTTATTAAAGTGTCCGAAAATCCTTATTTTAGACGATTCCACCAGTGCGGTGGATACGGCGACAGAACGCGCGATCCGCGAAGCGCTGCATTCGGAATACAAGGATATGACAAAGATTATTATTGCACAGCGGATCCGTTCCGTCATGGATGCGGATGAAATACTGGTACTGGATAACGGAAAGACGGCAGGCTTTGGCACACATGAACAGCTGCTTGCAGACTGTCCGGTTTACCGTGAAATTTATGATGTACAGAACGGAAGGGAGGAGTAACTATGCCGCCAATGGGAGGAGTAACAGGTGCAATGCGCGGTACGAACCGCCGCGGAATCGGCGCTAAAGCAGCCAGACCGAAAAATATGAAGCATACCGTTATGCGGCTTTTTTCTTATATGAAAAAAGATGTGTGGATGCTGGCGGCAGCACTTTTGTGTGTTGTGGCAGGCACAGTAAGTACGCTTGCCGCTTCCTATATGTTAAGACCGATTATTAATGACTATATTATTCCGGCAAAAACAACTGCCGATTTAAAGAAACTGGCAGGGGCGTTAATCGTCATGCTGGCGGTGTATTTGTTGGGCGTGATGGCAGCGTATTTACAGAACCGCATTATGCTGGTACTTTCTCAGAAAGCACTGGTGCGCCTGCGCAGTGATTTATTTGTGCATATGGAAAAGCTGCCGCTACGGTTTTTTGATACCCATACAAAAGGAGATTTAATGAGCCGCTATACCAATGATGTCGATGTTATCGGTGAAATGTTAAACAGCACTCTTGTACAGTTAATATCAGGAATCATTACTGTAATTGGTACGCTCTGCATGATGATTTATACCAACATTTTACTGGCGCTGATTACGCTGGTTATTGTGCCGCTCATTTTAAGCGCCGGAAAATTTCTGGTTAAAAAGAGCAGAAAATATTACGTGGGACAGCAGGAAGCTCTGGGCAGATTAAATGCGTGCATTGAAGAAACGGTATCGGGCCAGCGCGTAGTGAAAGTATTTAATCATGAAGACAAAGCCCTTGAAGCTTTTAAGGAATACAACTACGATTTGCGGGACAAACAGCAGAAAGCACAGTTTTTCGGCGGTATTATGGGTCCGGTTGTGGGAAATCTCGGTCAGTTAAACTATGCGCTAACAGCCATGCTTGGCGGAATCCTGTGTGTATTTAAAGGTTTTGATGTCGGAGGTCTGAGTATTTTTGTGACCTATGCAAGGCAGTTCTCCCGCCCGGTTAATGAAATCACCATGCAGATGAACACCGTATTTTCGGCACTTGCGGGCGCAGAACGTGTCTTTGACATTATGGATTTGGAAGTCGAAGATATTTCCGGTAAAAAGCTTGAAAATGTGCAGGGCGAAATCAGCATGGAGCATGTGACGTTTGGATACCTTGAAAATCAGCCGGTTTTAAAAGACATCAGCCTGCATGCAAAAAAAGGACAAAAAATTGCGTTTGTCGGTTCAACGGGCGCAGGCAAGACGACCATTACCAATCTGTTAAACCGCTTTTATGAAATCTGGGAAGGAAAGATTACGATAGACGGTGTGGATATCCGGGAAAACGGGCTGGAGTCGCTGCGCGAAAATATCGCACTTGTTTTGCAGGATACACATTTATTTACCGGTACTGTCATGGAAAATATCCGCTACGGAAGACTGGATGCAGCTGATGAAGAAGTGATTGCGGCGGCAAAAACCGCCAATGCCGATGCCTTTATCCGACGTCTGCAAAACGGATATGATACAGTATTAGAAGGGGACGGCGCGAATTTAAGCCAGGGACAGAGACAGCTCTTAAATATTGCAAGAGCCGCACTTTCCAAAGCACCGGTACTGGTGATGGATGAAGCGACCAGCTCGGTTGATACGATTACGGAACGGCAGATTCAGGAAGGCATGGACGCACTGATGAAAGACCGCACCACATTTGTCATTGCACACCGCTTGTCAACGATACGAAATTCCGATATGATTATGGTACTGGAACACGGCAGGATTATTGAACGCGGAACGCACACAGAGCTTCTGCAAAGACAAGGCCGTTACTACGAATTATATACAGGAAAGGCAGAACTCGATTAAAATGAAGATTTATTTTGCACCGCTTGAAGGGGTTACAGGGCACATTTACAGAAATGCTTATGAAGAATTTTACGGAAAAGGCAGGATTGATAAATATTTTGTGCCGTTTATTTCACCCAATCAGACCAACGGTTTTACGGCGCGGGAACAGCGTGACATGAATCCGGATAATAACGTCAATATGCCGCTGGCGGTACAGATAATGACCAACCGTGCCGATTTATTTATAAATGCGGCACGGCTTTTATATGAAAAAGGCTATACCGAACTGAATCTGAATCTGGGCTGTCCGTCCGGAACGGTTGTGGCAAAAAAGCGCGGGGCGGGCTTTTTATCCGTACCCGATGAGCTGGACGAATTTTTTGCACAGATTTATGAAAATGAGCTGCTTGCGGACAAAAAGGTGAAATTATCCGTAAAGACAAGGCTCGGCATGGAAGAACCGGAAGAATTTGACCGGCTGTTAGATATCTATAACCGTTATCCGTTTGAGGAACTGATACTCCACCCGCGCGTGCAGAAAGACTACTATAAAAATAAGCCGCGGCTGGAATATTTTGAAAAGGCACTGGAAAAAAGCACAAATCCCGTATGCTACAACGGCGATCTCTTTACAATTGCTGATTACAGGCGTTTTAAAGAACGCTTCCCGTCAGCGGACAGAGTGATGATAGGCAGAGGATTTATCGGAAATCCGGCACTCATAGAGCAGATTGCAGCAGAGGAAAGCAGGACTGCCACAACACACGAGGATACCGCGCGCCTCCGTCAGTTTCATGACCGCATTTACCACGAATATCTAAAAATTATGTCGGGCGATAAGAATACGATTCATAAAATGAAAGAGCTGTGGTTTTATCAGAAGCCGTACTTTGACAATGCGGACAAGGCATTCAAAAAAATCCGCAAATCCCGGAATATGGCAGAGTATGAAGCTGCCGTGCAGGAGTTTTTTGCGCAGGCAGTACCCACAGAACGTGATACCGTACAGTTTACCAAATAAACCGCAGACCCTGGCATTATAATATGAAGAAGATAAAAGGCGAGGTGAAAACATGAAAATTTTAATATACCGGTGGAGTGTTTTTCACCAGGAGGATATTGCAGAAGCATTTGAAAGCTTCGGACATACAGTAGAATATTATGAGGAAATGCCGGACGAGCGGAAAGGGACAGATATCCGAAGACTCAAAGAAGTCGTTGCGGAGTACGACCTTGTTTTTTCTGCCAATTATTTTTCACGGGTGTCTAATGCCTGTCAGGCGCAGCAGAAAAAATACATTGCATGGACGGTGGATTCACCGATGCTGACGATGTTTGACACTTCGGTTTTTAACGAGTGCAATTACATATTTTTATTTGATAAATTTGACTACTACCGGTTTTTGCAGATGGGTGTGAAACATGTATATTATCTGCCGCTGGCAGTTAACGCAGAGCGCGTAAAAAACTGCATAGAAGCGGCGTCCGAAAAAGAAAAGGGAAAATACCGCGGGGACATTTCCTTTGTCGGTGGTCTGTATTATAAAAATTCATACGATGCCATTGAAGATAAACTGCCGGAGTATTTACAGGGTTATTTTGATGCATGCATGGAAGCCCAGCTGGATTTATACGGGGATAATGTGTTTGACCGTCTGTTGACAGCAGACATTTTAGAGCGGCTTTGTGAAATTATTGACTTTCATCAGTCGGATACGGCATTTTCCGATATCAAGCTTGTCTTTTCTTCAACTTATCTGGGTTTTAAAACGGCACAGAAAGAGCGTATCCGCAATTTAAATGCATTGGCATCCCGGTTTGAGGTGAATCTGTATACAGACAGAACCGATGACAGACTTCGCGGCGTGCATGTAAAGGAAAGCGTGGATTACCGTGAGGAAATGCCGCTGGTTTTTCACGAATCCGACATAAATATGAATTTTACAATCCGCAATATCCGAACGGGACTGCCGCTGCGGATATGGGATATTTTAGGGGCAGGCGGATTTCTGCTGACCAATTATCAGATTGAACTGGGGGATTTCTTTGAAAATGGAAAAGACCTCGTTTACTATGACAGCTTAGACGATATGATGCGCAAGGCAGAATATTATCTGGACCATGAAGATGAAAGAAAGACCATCGCACAAAACGGTTTAAAGAAAATTGTACAATATCACACATATGAACATCGGATTGACGTGATATTAAAGACTGTATTGTGAATAACCATTACTTGTACAAAAACTTTCTGTATTCCTCATAGGAAAATTCAATACAGTAGATAGAGAGAACCACAAAGGGCAGCCGAAGTCAAGTGACAACGTTGAGGTGGCCCTTTGTGGTTCTCTCTCTTACATCTCTGTATTAAATTTTACGTCCACTAAAGACCCCATTATATTCTCCAAACAAACTCTCCTCAATTTTTCGGAGCATTACTGTCACATAATCTCCCTTAAAATTCAGACTGAAAAAGAGATTGCCGATGGCGGAATCAATAATCTGAATCTTAACCAGTAGTGTGTTTTCTATGCGGAAAGCTGCAGAAGCAGCATATTTTAAATCATAGTCCGGGAACTGAGCGAAGGTGTTATAACCCAGTCCGAAGGAAAGGGTATGGACACCGGAAGCATTTTCATAGGTCAGTGTTCCGAGTCCGGTATCGGTGGCAATATCCACCTTCATCGTCTTCATCTGGCAGATGTTTTCATCCATTTGATAAGTTATACCGTTGATATCCGCCAAAACGGGTGAAGTCAGACTGCCCGGCAGAACAAACAATGTTCTTGTATTACAATATTCTAAAAAAGCGGCAGTGTATTCCGGTGTGGCAGCAGGCAGGGAATCCGTGGCGATTTTGTCATAAATTTCATGCCAGAAGGCTTCGTAAATGAGCTGTACACCGCCCTGACGTCCTTGTGCATCGGCAGTTGTTACCATGAAAATATCTTTATCCGGCACATACAGTGCAAGTTGTCCGCCCATGCCGAATAAAACATAGCCGTTATGGCGTGTCATCCAGATTTGATAGCCATAGCCCTGTAATTCTTCAAGTGAGGACTGTCTGCCGTAAGGGTCACTCTGCATAGATTTTGCTGCACGGACATAACCGGAAGGCAGAAGTTGCTTGCCCTGCCATACACCGTCATTGGCAATCAGGTAAATGACCTTTAGCAAATCATACGGTGTGGCACAGAGTCCCGAACCGCCCATGCTGACACCGTTAGGGTCTTTTAAAATATACGCATTGGCAGAGAATCCGATTTCGTCCAAAAATTTAAAACGCAGGTAAGAAAGCAGGTCCATACCGCTTAATTTTTCAATTAATGCGCCAAGTGTATGTGTAGATGAAGTATCGTAGGAAAAATTCGTGCCGGGAACATGTGTCGGGGGTACGGTAAAAAACGAAGCCACCCAGTCGGTAACGCCAGGTGCTTTGTACGTTGTCTTGTCATGACAGGTTCTCATTGTGAGCATATCACGGATTGTCATCATCGCTATATAGGGATGTACACCTGGCTTTGGCAGCTTTTCAGGGAAAAAATCCACAATTTTATCATCAAGGGATAATTTTCCTTCGGCCTCAAGCAGTCCGATACCCAAAGATACAAAGCTTTTAGTGACGGAAAACATACGGTGCAGGGTATCACGTGTATAAGGTTTATAGTAAGTTTCCATGCACACCTTTCCGTGCCGCATAATCAAGGCACTGTGCAGTGGAAGCTGCTGTTCTTCCAGCCGTTTACAAAAATTCATCAGCCATTGGCTGTCAATGCCGACCTCCTCCGGAGTGGCAGTAGGAAAAAGTTGCAACATACAATCCTCCTTGTTTTGCGAAGCAAAATGCGACTGCCCTAAGCAGGAGCAGAGGATTTTACCTCCTTGTTTTGCGAAGCAAAATGCGACTGCATTTCTTCTTATATAAAGCATTATACATGGAAAAATATAAATTTGCTAGGAAATTCTGTCAAAATAGTGTATATATAATAGTAATAACGAATAAATACGAGGGTGCTAAAAATTTGTGGAATAAAGATGGAGGCGGAAAAGAGGAAAATATGAGTGAAGGACTTTTAAAAATATTTATAAAGGATTATAAAAATGTGAAAGACATTAAAGTGCGGGAAAACTACGGGATTTTTGCGGGAATTGTAGGAATTATATGCAACCTGATTTTATTTGCATGTAAATTTTTTGCAGGTATCATTACCAGTTCCGTATCCATTTCGGCAGATGCCTTCAATAACTTATCCGATGCCGGTTCATCCATTGTAACGCTGGCAGGCTTTAAAATGGCAGGCAAGCCGGCGGATACAGACCATCCATTTGGACATGGCAGAATCGAATATATCGCCGGAATGATTGTATCGGCAGTTATTATCGTAATGGCAATTGAACTGTTTAAAGATTCGGTTATAAAAATCTTTCAGCCGGAGGCGATGGAATTTAGCGTTGTATCGGTTGTGATTCTGGCGGGTTCGATTGCATTAAAATTCTGGATGGCATATTTTAATACCTCGCTGGGAAAGCGGATTGATTCTGCAGCCATGCGTGCAACAGCGGCAGACAGTCTTTCCGACTGTATCGCAACCGGTGTGGTACTGGTATCGCTTCTGATTACGACATTTACCGGAGTAAATATCGACGGACTGGCAGGTGCCGTAGTGGCGGTATTTGTCTTTATGGCGGGAATTGAGGCAGCTAAAGAAACGGTTTATCCGCTTCTTGGACAGCCGCCGGAAGAATCTTTTGTGAGACAGTTAAAGGAACTGGTTATGGAAGATGAGCATATTATCGGAATCCATGATTTGATTGTACATAATTATGGACCGGGAAGGGTTTTTGTTACCCTTCATGCAGAAGTGCCGTATACAATGAATCTGCTTGCCGCACATGATATTATTGATATTGCGGAACACAGAGTAGCCGGTCAGCTGCACTGCGGCATATCCATTCACATGGATCCGGTTGTCAATGATGATAAAGAAGTGGAAGAATTAAAAGAAATGGTGCTGGAAGTTATTGCAGAAATTGATGACCGTTTAAGCATTCACGATTTCAGAAGCACTAAAGGCCCATACCTTACCAATCTCATCTTTGATTTAGTTGTACCGCATCAGTATAAATATACCGACAAAGAGGTACAGGATATGGTTCATAATGCCATTCAGAAAAAAAATCCGAAGTGCTTTGCAGTCGTAACCGTTGAGCGGTCGTATATCAAATAAATCAAATCCATCCGCCGTCAAGCTGGATAACCTGCCCGGTAAGATAGCCGCTGTCACTGCATAAAGACTGTACCAGTGAGCCAACTTCCGCAGGTGTTCCAAGACGTCCGGCTGGAATTTCTTCTATTAAAGAAGCACGTTCATCTTCGCTTAAAAAAGCATTCATATCTGTATCAATTGCACCGCAGGCAATGGCATTGACCTGAATATTGCTCGGTGCAAGTTCCTTTGCCAGTGCGCGGGTTAAGGCATTAACAGCTCCTTTAGAAGCGCTGTATGCGGCTTCGCAGCTTGCACCTGCAATCCCCCAGACTGAAGAAATGTTAATGATTTTTCCACATTTTTCATGTACCATATGCGGAATGGCAAAATGGCAGCAGTTATAAACAGAGCCGACATTTGTATCCATCAGCCGCATCCAGTCTGCACGTGACAAATCCTGAAAAAGTCCGATTATAGAAATTCCTGCATTATTTATGAGAATATCCACACCACCAAAGGTCTGTTCAATATCCCCAAACATTTTTTCCGTTTGTGTATAGTCGCTCACATCGGCAGGAAAAATAGCACATTTTGCACCGCCCTTACATACCAGCGCCTTTGTTTCATTTAACTGTTCCACATTCTGACGACAGTTTAAGGCAACCTGCCAGCCTTCCTTTGCAAAAGAGAGTGCAATGCCGCGGCCGATACCGCGGGAAGCTCCCGTAATTAAAACTGTTTTGCACATATCTGATATAAAACCTCGATTCTGAAAAATTTCAATATTGTAAATGCCGCATATCCGGCAAATCCCGGATCAAAATCCCCTGGATAAGGGTGTTGTACACTTTCTTGTCTACGCTCTGCTTTGACCCGGATATCATCATATATCTTACAGTAAAAAGAAAAAAGATTCAAACAAATGCACACAGTTGTTTGAATATAAATATTTCTCAAAAAATAATTGACAAAAAGGCGCTTGTGCAACTCTGCTAAAAACAAGAGGCATCTTTACACATCTCAAAAAATTATCGACATTCATTGACAAATTATTCCGAAGTTATCCCCACGCAAAAAGTCCGTTTTTTGCGTGAAAATAAGTTATGCACAGAGTTATCCACATTATCCACAATGGAATGTGTGTATTTCCACAATGGGGATAAGTTTGTAAAACAGAATACATGTTTTGTTAAAAAATCATAAATCGCAATTTTACGCAAAAAAACAGGGCGAAAAGGCTTGACAAATCTGTTGCATAGCCAGTAAAAAAGCCCATCTTATTTTTGAATAAAAAATATCATAAAAAAGAATAAATTGTGTGAATTTGCTTGTCTAAATCCAAAATTGTGTTATAATAAATACATCAGATAGATGGTGTTCATTAGCAATACCACGATGAAAATACACAATAAAGGAGTTGGACATCATGCGTTTTATTATTACAGGAAGAAATATCGATGTTACAGAAGGGTTAAAGTCAGCAGTAGAAGAAAAGCTTGGTAAGCTTGACAGATTCTTTGCTCCAGAAACAGAAGTGAACGTAACTTTAAGCGTTGAGAAGGAAAGACAAAAAATAGAAGTCACGATTCCGGTCAAAGGCAATATTATCAGAAGCGAGCAGGTAAGCAGCGATATGTATGTTTCCATCGATTTGGTAGAAGAAGTTATCGAACGTCAGCTCAAAAAGTACAAGAATAAGATCGTAGACAAGCATCAGAATGCAGCAGCATTTGCTCAGGAATTTGTAGATAAAGACTACAATGATGAAGATGAAGTAAAGATTATTCGTACAAAGAGATTTGGCATTAAGCCAATGGATCCGGAAGAAGCATGTGTACAGATGGAATTATTAGGACATAACTTCTATGTATTCTTCAATTCAGAAACAGAAGAAGTCAATGTTGTGTATAAGAGAAAAGGCAACACATACGGACTCATTGAACCGGAACTGGATTAGTTCTTCATAAAACTAAATAAATAAGCGAAAGAAGCCGGCAGTACGGGATGGGATGATTTTCCGTACTGCCGGTTTTTTATGTCAGTCATAATGTGAAATTTATGTAAAACAGAAGAAAGGGCGGGAATCCCAGTGAAAGAGCGGCGCGTTTTACTTGCCTAATTATGGAATGAGTGGTACAATAGAGCAATGTGGCATAGTGTATCAGGGATACGCCCAATCGTTGAAATTGAAATGCCGGTTGCGCGGCGGAATGGAGATTAAAATGGGATTAGCGCAAAAGTTATTTGGAACACACAGCCAGCATGAGCTGAAAAGAATTGCACCAATTGCTGACAAAGTGGAAAGCTATCGTGACACAATGATGGCATATAGTGACGAAGAATTAAAAGGAAAGACCAAAGAATTTAAGGAAAGATTAAAAAAAGGGGAAACTCTTGATGATATTTTACCGGAAGCCTATGCGGTTGTCCGGGAAGCCGGACGCAGGGTCCTTGGCATGGAACATTACAGAGTACAGATTATCGGTGGTATTATTCTGCATCAGGGACGTATTGCAGAGATGCGTACCGGTGAAGGTAAGACACTCGTTTGTACCCTTCCGGCATATTTAAATGCCCTGACAGAAGAAGGCGTACTTGTTGTTACTGTCAATGACTATCTTGCAAAGCGAGATGCAGAGTGGATGGGACAGATTCATCAGTTTTTAGGACTGACGGTCGGCATTGTCCTTCATGATTTAAAAGAAGAAGAACGAAAAGCAGCATATGCCTGTGATATTACATATGTAACCAACAATGAACTTGGTTTTGATTATCTGCGTGATAACATGGCAATTTATAAAGAACAGCTGGTACTTAGAAATCTCAAGTACTGTATCATCGATGAAGTCGATTCTGTATTAATTGATGAGGCAAGAACACCGCTTATCATTTCAGGACAGAGCGGTAAGTCTACGAAGCTTTATGAATTGTGTGATGTCCTTGCACGCCAGTTACAGCGCGGCGAATACAAGGGCGAGATGACTAAGATGCAGGCAATCATGCAGGAAGAAATGGAAGAAGACGGTGACTTTATCGTTAATGAAAAGGATAAGGTTGTCAACCTTACCGAGCAGGGTGTCCACAAGGTTGAACAGTTCTTCCACATTGACAACTACGCTGACCCGGAAAATCTGGAAATCCAGCATAATGTGACACTGGCACTGCGTGCACACAACCTGATGTTTAAGGATAAAGACTACGTTGTAAAAGATGATGAAGTTTTAATCGTTGATGAATTTACAGGACGTATCATGCCGGGACGAAGATATTCAGACGGTCTGCATCAGGCAATTGAAGCGAAGGAACACGTAAAGGTTAAAAGAGAAAGTAAGACCCTTGCAACCATTACATTCCAGAATTTCTTTAACAAATTTGAAAAGAAAGCCGGTATGACCGGTACAGCGCTGACGGAAGAAAAAGAATTTCGTGAAATTTATAACATGGACGTTGTTGAAGTGCCGACGAACAGACCGGTTGCCAGAGTGGATTTAGAAGATGCCGTATACAAGACAAAAAAAGGCAAATTCAATGCGGTTGTTGAGTCTGTTATCGAATCCCATGAAAAGGGACAGCCGGTACTTGTTGGTACGATTACAATTGAAACTTCCGAGCTGTTAAGTGAAATGCTCCGCAAAAAAGGTATCCAGCATAACGTGTTAAATGCCAAGTACCATGAAAAAGAAGCGGAAATCGTTTCGCAGGCAGGTAAGCATGGTGCAGTTACGATTGCGACCAATATGGCAGGACGTGGTACGGATATTAAGCTGGATGAAGAAGCAAGAGCAGCAGGCGGTTTAAAAATTATCGGTACGGAACGCCACGAATCCCGACGAATTGATAACCAGCTGCGCGGTCGTGCAGGACGTCAGGGTGATCCGGGTGAATCAAGATTTTACATTTCACTTGAAGATGACTTGATGCGTCTGTTCGGACAGGAACGTTTAATGAACGTCTTTAATGCACTCGGCGTTGATGAAAACGAGCGGATTGAGCATAAGATGTTAAGCAGTGCGATTGAAAAAGCACAGAAGAAGATTGAAACCAATAATTACGGTATCCGAAGCCATCTGTTACAGTATGATCAGGTTATGAATGAACAGCGTGAAATCATTTATGCGGAGAGAAACCGCGTATTAAACGGCGAAAGTATGCGTAACTCTGTGATTAAGATGATTACGGATTTTGTAGAAAGTGTTGTCAACCGCTGCATCGGAGAAGATGCTTCACCGAAGGAATGGGATTACACAGAAATTAATGAATTATTACTGCCGACCATTCCGTTAGAACCGGTTGTATATGATGAATCGATTAAGAATAAGAATGAATTACTGCATACATTAAAGGAAAAGGCTTTGAAAATGTATGAAGACAAAGAAGCACAGTTCCCTGAACCGGAACAGATCCGTGAAATCGAGCGTGTCGTATTATTAAAGGTTATCGACAGAAAGTGGATGGATCATATCGATGATATGGACCAGTTAAAGCAGGGTATCGGTCTTCAGGCATACGGACAGCGTGATCCGGTTGTACAGTACAAGGTGATGGGCTACGATATGTTTGATGCCATGACAACCGCGATTACGGAAGATACGGTAAGACTGCTCATGCATATTCAGGTAGAGCAGAAAGTAGAACGTGAGCAGGTAGCCAAAGTAACGGGAACCAATAAAGATGAAGGTGCTTCCGTAAAAGGTCCTGTAAAGCGTGTGGAAAAAAAGGTTTATCCAAACGACCTGTGTCCGTGCGGCAGTGGCAAAAAGTATAAAAACTGCTGTGGAAGACAGGCATAAATATTGATTGTGAGGTATGGAAAGTGGTAGAATTAGACCAGTATCGATACAAAATATCAGATTATGATAAGCCGCTTCAACAGATTAAAAATTCACTGGACTTAGATAATAAGCAGAAAAGAATTGAAGAACTGGAGGCGGATATGGAAGCGCCGGGCTTCTGGGACGATACGGAAAAGTCCCAGAAGGCGATGAAAGAATTAAAAGCCTTAAAGGATTCTTTTGAAAAATATGATGCTTTAGTCCGGGGACTGGAAGATACAAAAACGCTGATTGAGATGGCGGAGGAGGAAAATGATGCCTCCCTTCTGCCGGAAATTGACAGTGAAATTACGACATTTGAAGAACATCTGGAAGAACTGCGCATAGAAACCCTGCTGTCAGGCGAATACGACAGAAGCAATGCGATTCTGACACTGCATGCAGGGGCGGGTGGCACGGAAAGCTGTGACTGGTGCCAGATGCTGATGCGTATGTATACGAGATGGGCGGAACGCAAAGGATACACAACTGAAGTGATTGACTATCTTGAAGGTGAAGAAGCCGGTGTAAAGTCAGTTACGATAGAGATTTCAGGACCGGATGCCTACGGACATTTAAAGTCCGAGCATGGCGTACACCGTTTAGTCCGTATTTCACCGTTTAATGCGGCAGGAAAAAGGCAGACCTCATTTGTATCGTGTGATGTTATGCCGGATATTGATGAAAATATAGACATAGAGATTAATCCGGATGATCTGCGGATTGATACGTATCGTTCCAGTGGTGCCGGCGGTCAGCATATCAACAAGACGTCTTCTGCAATCCGTATCACGCATCTTCCGACAGGAATTGTTGTACAGTGCCAGAATGAACGTTCACAGCATCAGAACAAAGATAAAGCAATGCAGATGTTAAAGGCAAAACTGTATTTGTTAAAACAGCAGGAAAATGCCGAAAAGACCTCGGATATCCGTGGAGATGTCAAGGACATCAATTTCGGTAACCAGATACGCAGTTATGTTTTACAGCCTTATACAATGGTAAAAGACCACAGAACCAATAAAGATGTGGGAAATGCCCAGAGTGTTTTGGATGGAAACATTGATCCTTTTATCAATGCTTATTTAATCTGGCTGAGTACCGGTAAAAAGGCAGAATAAAAATGCGGACAAAAGAGCAGGATTGTGTGCATAAGATATAGAAATGTGTACACAGCCGGCTGTCAGAATGGAGGAAAGTATGGCAAATTATGTAAAACCAGTGGTATTCCTTTTGGGGAAAGAAATGTATGGCGTGGATATTAATCTGGTACAGTCAATTGAAAAAGATTTAAATGTTGTTCCTGTGCCGAATTCACAGAGTTATATTAAAGGAATTGTCAACATGAGAAATGAAGTCATTCCGGTATACAGCCTTGCAAGAAAATTTGGAAAAGAGCAGGAAGCAACAGCAGAAAGTACGATCATCATTAGTTCGGGCGGATTAAAGCTTGCACTGGAAGTGGATGAAGTGCTTGAAATTAATGATATTGATGAAAGTCATATTCTGCCAATGCCGTCCATGTTAGTCAAAGCAGATACACAGTATTTGGACCGGGTTGCCAATGTAGATGGTAAATTAATTTTATTACTTGATGTTGAAAAACTGCTTTCAGATGATGAAGCAGAAGATGTGAAAAAAATTACAGAAGAACTGCAGAACGGGTAAAGCTTAAATTGCTGCAAGGGGACATGGAGGTGGCAATGATGAAAAATGAAACAAAGAAGCAGACATTTGACAGAAGTGCGGGGGTTCTGATGTCAATCAGCAGTCTGCCGTCCGATTACGGAATCGGAACAATGGGCAAAGCGGCATATGAATTTGCGGACTTTGTCAGAGCATGTAACCATAAGTACTGGCAGGTACTTCCAATCGGATCAACCACGTATGGCGACAGCCCGTATCAGTCCTATTCGGCATTCGCGGGTAATCCGTATTTTATAGACCTGGATATGCTCGCAGAAGACGGTTTATTGCTAAAAAGTGATATGCTGGCAGTTGACTGGGGTGACGGAAAAGTTCCGGTGCATATTTCAGAGGAAGAAGCCGGAAACGGAAACTTTACGCAGAATACCGATATTGGACTGGGTAATGAGTGTTATGTCAGCTATGAAAAAATGTATCAGAACCGTTTTGCGGTACTGCGAAAAGCATTTGAAAGCTATAAAGCGGTACGCAGTGAAAGCAAGGTAAAGCTTGCGGCAGGACTGCCGGAGTATAAAAAGTATGATAATTTCATACGGGATAATGCAGACTGGATTGAAAATTATGCGCTGTTTATGGCGGTTAAAGAGCATTTTAACGGTGTTGTGTGGTCGGAATGGGATGAGGATATCCGCTTCCGGACCGAAGAAGGATTAAAAAAATACCGCAGTCTGCTCGCGGATGATATTGATTTCTGGATATTTGTCCAGTATGAATTTGATAAGCAGTGGCAGAAGCTTAAAAATTATGTCAATAGTATCGGTGTTGAAATTATCGGAGATATTCCGATTTACATGGGCTATGACAGTGCCGATGTATGGGCAGAGTCGCAATATTTCCAGTTAAATGAAGACCGCCTGTGCGAAAAAGTGGCAGGTGTGCCACCGGATGCCTTTTCGGATTTGGGACAGAAATGGGGGAATCCGCTCTACGACTGGGATACGCTGGAAAAAGATGATTTTTCGTGGTGGTATCGCCGGATGCACAAATCCGCACAGCTCTACGATGTCATCCGCATTGACCATTTTATCGGCATTGTGAAATATTATACAATCCCTGCGGATATGCCGGATGCAAGACAGGGTGAATACTGCATGGGACCGGGAAAGAAATTAACCGATGTCATCAACCGTGCAATCGGCGATAAAAAGATTATTGCGGAAGACTTAGGTGTATCGGTACCGGAGGTCAATGAACTCTTAGAAGAAAATAACTATCCGGGAATGAAAGTACTGGAATTTGCGTTTGGTGGCGACAGAAAGAATCCGCATCTTCCACATAATTACACGCAGAATTGTGTGGTTTACGGCGGAACACATGACAATGAAACACTGATGGGCTATTTTATCGAGCATCCGGACTGGGAACTCGGTTATGCGTATGACTATCTGGACACAAGGGATAAAGAACGTATGGTAGATCAGGTGTTCCGTGCCGCTTACGGCAGTGTTGCCAATCTTGTCATCTTTGCGGTGCAGGATATTTTAAAGCTTGGCAACTGGGCACGCATGAATACGCCGTCCACACTTGGCACGAACTGGAAGTGGCGTATGAAAAAAGGCGAATTAAATGACAGTCATATCAAAGATATGCGCTATCTGGCGAGTGTCTTTGGCAGAGAGAACAGCTGACAATCAGTACGGTACATGGAATGTTGTCAACGGACACGTAGAGTAGCAAATTGGCAGCTGCCATAAGATAAAAAGAACAGTTTCACACTGATAAGGGGATATTAAATATGCCCGGCAGTGAAACTGTTCTTTTTGTATGTTCAAAAAATGATAATCGTGTTGGTATTTTTTTCTTGCATTTATCAGTAGAGTATGTTACTATTCTTTGCAGGGAATACAGTTGTCTTCTATGGACGAACACTAAAAGACATATGTATTCCTCACACAGACACAAACAATAAGATGGTGGATTATGGACGAAAATATTAAATATTATGTTGTAAAGCAGAAAGCACTGCCGGAGGTTCTGTTAAAGGTTGCACAGGCAAACCGGCTTATTGAAACAAAGGGGATTTCTGTTGCGGATGCCACAGAACAGGTTGGTATCAGCAGAAGTTCTTATTACAAATATAAAGAAGATATTTTTCCGTTCCGTGATAACGTGAAAGGAAAAACAATCACATTTGTCCTTTCAATGGACGATGAACCGGGGTTGTTGTCACTGGTGTTGAAAAAAGTTGCAGAATTTCACGCAAATATTTTAACAATTCATCAGACTATACCGGTAAACGGCGTCGCATCGCTGACATTGAGTGTGGATATTCTGCCAAGCACCGGAGATTCTTCAAAGATGATTGAGGAGATTGAACAGCTTCCGGGTGTGCGGTATTTAAAAATATTAAGTCGCGAATAGGAAAGGGTAGAGACGATGGCAAAAATTGCAGTATTAGGTTATGGAACAGTCGGTTCAGGTGTTGTTGAAGTACTTGAAACCAACAAAAATTCAATTGAAAAACGTGCAGGAGAAGGCATTGAGGTAAAATATGTCCTCGATTTAAGAGATTTTCCGGGCGACCCGGTTCAGGAAAAGATTGTACATGATGTAGACATCATTATTCAGGATAAAGAAATTGATGTTGTTGTTGAAGTTATGGGCGGCATTGAACCGGCATTTACATTTGTAAAAAAAGCACTGGAAGCCGGAAAGAGTGTCTGTACTTCCAATAAGGCACTGGTTGCGGAACACGGACCGGAGCTGCTTGCAATGGCAAAGGAAAGAAACTTAAACTTCATGTTTGAAGCATCTGTCGGCGGAGGTATTCCGATTATCCGTCCGTTAAACCAGTCACTCACAGCTGATGAGATTACACAGATTACCGGTATTTTAAACGGAACAACCAACTACATTTTAACAAAGATGAGCCAGGAAGGCAGTTCTTATGAAGATGTATTAAAGGAAGCACAGGATTTAGGCTATGCGGAGCGCAATCCGGAAGCGGATGTGGAAGGCTATGATACCTGCCGTAAGATTGCGATTCTGACATCGCTTGCATTCGGTTCAACCGTAAAGTTTGAAGAAATCCAGACAGAAGGCATTACAAAGATTTCAACAGCCGATTTTGCATATGCGGAAAAACTTGGCTGTGTTGTCAAACTGCTTGCAACAAGCTTTAAGAAAGATGAAAAGGTTTATGCGATTACAGCACCGTTTTTAATTGATGCTACACATCCGCTCTATAATGTCAATGACGTCTTAAACGGCATTTATATTCATGGAAATGTCATTGGTGACGTGATGTTCTTCGGAGCAGGTGCAGGAAAGCTTCCGACAGCCAGTGCGGTTGTTGCGGATGTTGTAGACTGCGTAAAGCATAAGGGCAGAAATGTCATGACACTCTGGAGCTATGAAAAGTTAGAACTTGGCAGTGCAATGGAAGTAGAACGCACTTTCTTTGTAAGAATTAAAGACAGAGCGGCGCTTGAAAAAGCAAAAGAAGCATTCCACGCAGTACAGACAGTTACGGTAGACGGACTGGATGATGAATTTGGTCTTGTAACAGCCAATATGACAGAACAGGCATTTGCACAGGCAGCAGCACAGTTTGATGTTGCCGGCAGAATCCGTTTTGATAAAACAACCATTTAAAACAAAAAACTGACGGTTACAGTAAATGAGAAGGAAATGAGGAAAAGAAAATCATGAAGTATTTAATCGTTTTAGGCGATGGAATGGCAGATAAGAATATTCCTGAACTTGACAACCGTACACCCCTTGACTATGCAGACACGCCGGCAATGGATAAGTATTCAAAATTATCCGAAATCGGCATGGTGCGCACCGTACCGGAAGGTATGGCACCGGGAAGTGATACGGCAAATCTTTCTGTATTGGGCTACAATCCGAGAGAATATTATACGGGACGTTCTCCACTCGAAGCGTTAAGCATCGGTGTGGATATGAAACCGACCGATGTGGCACTGCGCTGTAATATCGTTACGGTATCCACAGACGACCTTCCATATGAAGAAAAAACGATTATTGACCACAGTTCAAGCGAAATCTCAACAGAAGATGCGGCTGTATTACTGGAAGCGGTCCGTAAAGAATTAGAAACGGATATTTATAAATTCTATGTTGGAACAAGCTACAGACATTTAACCATCTGGGACAAGGGTGAAGTTGTAGAACTGACACCGCCGCATGATGTACTTGGACAGGTCATCGGACAGTATCTGCCAAAGACAGAAGCGCTGCGTGAAATGATGAAGAAAAGCTATGACATTTTATCAAATCACCCAATCAATGTAGAACGCATGAAAAAGGGCTTAAATCCTGCCAATTCCATCTGGTTCTGGGGTGCAGGCACACGTCCGGCACTGGCACCGTTTGTTGAAAAGACGGGACATACCGGTGCAATGATTTCTGCGGTAGATTTATTAAAGGGGATTGCAGTCGGCGCGGATATGAAGGTTGTTGAGGTAGAAGGCGCAAATGGCGGACTCGATACCAATTATGAAGGAAAAGCCGATGCAGCAGTAGAAGCACTGTTAAAAGATGATTTGGATTTTGCATACATTCATCTGGAAGCCCCGGACGAAATGGGACATCAGGGCAGCTTTGAGCGCAAGGTGCAGGCAATCGAAAATCTCGACAAGCGCATTATTAAGCGTGTGACAGAGCAGTTAGAAGCGGCAGGAACGGATTTCAGAATGTTAGTTCTTCCGGACCATCCGACACCGGTAGCCATCAGAACCCATGTATCAGACCCGGTTCCGTATATGCTCTATGACAGCACAAACAAGCAGAGCCACACATGGAATTACAATGAAAAAGAGGCGCAGGAAAGCGGCAATTATATCGACAAAGGATATACAATCATCAATCATTTATTTGAAAAATAACAGAGAAAGGCAGTTACATAAAAATGGTAAAAGTAGTTAAATTTGGCGGAAGTTCATTAGCAAGTGCAGAGCAGTTTAAGAAGGTTGGCAACATTATCCGTGCCGAAGAGAGCAGAAGATATGTTGTGCCGTCTGCACCGGGAAAGCGTTTTTCAGAGGATACGAAAGTAACGGATATGCTCTACAAATGCTATGCCGAAGCAGAAGAAGGCAAAAATTTTGATAAATCCTTAAAGGCAATCAAGGAACGTTACAACGAAATCATCAAGGGGCTCGGCTTAAAGCTTTCCTTAGAAGAACAGTTTGAAACAATTAAGAAGCAGTTTGCTGCAAAGGCCGGCAAGGACTATGCAGCTTCCCGCGGTGAATATTTAAACGGTATCATCATGGCAAATTACCTCGGCTATGAATTTATTGATGCAGCAACCGTAATCTGCTTTGATAAAAATGGTGAATTTGAATCTGAAAAAACCAATCAAGTGATGAGCGAACGTCTTGCAAATACAGAAAATGCCGTTATTCCGGGCTTCTACGGTGCAATGCCAAACGGTCAGGTAAAGACATTTTCAAGAGGCGGTTCCGATGTAACCGGTTCTATCGTGGCAAGAGCTTTAAAGGCAGATGTATATGAAAACTGGACAGATGTTTCCGGTTTCCTTGTAGCAGATCCAAGAATCGTAGAAAATCCAAAGCCGATTGCGATTATTACTTATAAGGAATTAAGAGAATTATCTTACATGGGTGCTTCCGTATTACACGAATCCGCAATCTTCCCGGTAAGAAAAGAAGGAATTCCGATTAATATCCGCAACACCAATGCACCGGAAGATAAGGGTACAATGATTGTAGAAACGACCTGCAGTATCCCGGAATGTATCATTACAGGTATCGCAGGAAAGAAAGGCTTTGTAGCAATCAACATTGATAAGGATATGATGAACTCTGAAATCGGTTTCGGTAGAAAAGTACTTCAGGTATTTGAAGATAACGGTATTTCATTTGAGCATATGCCGTCAGGAATCGACACCATGACAGTCATTGTACATCAGGATGAATTTGTGGAAAAAGAACAGAAGGTGCTTGCAGAACTGCACAGAGCCGTGAATCCGGACAGCATTGAATTAGAGTCAAACCTCGCATTAATCGCTGTTGTGGGACGCGGTATGAAAAACAGTGTCGGTAATGCCGCAAATGTAATTTCTGCACTGTCTAATGCAAAGATTAATGTTAAAATGATTGATCAGGGATCAAGCGAATTAAATATTATCGTCGGTGTAAGAAACCGCTACTTTGAAGCGGCAATCCGCGCAATCTATGATGTATTTATTCCACAGAAGTAAAAAATAAAGAAAAAACGGCAGTTTTTGCAAAGCTGGTGTAGCGGAGTAATCCAATACAGATTTGCAGAAACTGCCGTTTGTTATTGATGCTGCCTATGCACGTGGCTCGACAGCATAGACGGACATATATTCCTGCATATAATTTATTAAACTTGGGTCATGCAGAATGGAAAGCATCATAACAAAGAAAAATAACATTAAAACAATGCCGGAAATGCCAAGACATAAACCAGCAACCGCTTTTCCTTCAAAACGTCCAATGCGGCTGCGGGAAAGGATTGCCAGTACAATTGCTGAAATCGTACATGGCAGACTGATGTAATACACTATGGAAGTCACACAGCCTGCAATGGCTAAAATCAGTGAAAAAGTCGCAAGCTTATCCTTTGGTTTAGCCGGCGGCACCGGATAGTCATTATTAAAATAATTCTGATTCGGATGCTGGTTTCCATTTATATTCTGATTTTGATTTGTATTGTTATTGTCACTCCAGTTATTCGGGTCGTAATTATCCATGAAATCCTCCTTAATTTGCATATATTTATGATATTGGAGTCGAAACCCCTGATAATAATACTTGCGGATTGTTCCGTGCTTTGCATTTTTGCAATTATTGGTATCGTTTTATAATCTTATCATAAGGTATGGTGGATTGCAAATCAGCCACAGCCCAAAGTTGCGAAACCTCTACCAAACTGGTATAATAAGAATTTAGAAAAAAGGGAAGAAAAAGGAGAACGTCACACGAATGGACATTATCAAGAAGATAGCAGAAGAATTACAGATAAAGGCAACACAGGCGGAAGCCGCTGTCAAGCTGATTGACGAGGGCTGTACGATTCCGTTTATTGCAAGATACCGTAAAGAAGCAACAGGCGCATTAAATGATGAGCAGTTAAGAAATTTAGATGAAAGACTGCGTTACCTGCGCAATCTTGAAGATAGAAAAGAACAGGTAATCGCAAGCATTGAAGAACAGGGTAAATTAACAGACGAGTTAAAGCAGCAGATTCTGGCGGCAGAAACAATGGTACTCGTAGAGGATTTATATCGTCCGTATAAGCAGAAAAGAAGAACAAGAGCGACAATTGCCAAAGAAAAAGGCTTAGAACCGCTGGCAGAATTTATTTTACAGCAAAATACCGACAAGCCGTTAGAGGAGGAAGCCGCCAAGTACATCAGTATGGAAGAAGGAAAAGAAGTAGCCGATGCCAAAGCGGCAATTGCGGGGGCAATGGATATTATTGCAGAGCAGATTTCCGATGTGGCAGACTACAGAACATATATCCGTGATATTACAATGAAAGAGGGTAAACTTATTTCTATTGCCAAAGATGAAAAAGCAGAATCGGTTTATGAAACCTACTATGACTACAATGAAAGCTTAAGCACCGTTCCGGGACACAGAATCCTTGCGATTAACCGTGGTGAAGCGGAAAAGTTTTTAACAGTGAAGATTGAAGCGCCGGAAGAACGCATTTTAAGATATCTGGAAAAGCAGGTGCTGACATCGGAAAATGAATTTACAGCGCCGGTATTAAAAGCAACAATCGCAGATGCGTATGACAGACTGATCGCACCGGCAATCGAGCGTGAAATCCGCAGCAGTCTGACGGAAAAAGCAGAAGATGGCGCAATCAAAGTATTCGGCAAAAACTTAGAACAGCTTTTATTACAGCCGCCGATTGCAGGAAAAGTCGTACTCGGCTGGGACCCGGCATTCCGTACAGGCTGTAAGCTTGCTGTTGTGGATGCAACGGGAAAGGTGCTGGATACAAAGGTTATCTATCCGACAGAGCCGCACAATAAGGTTGAAGAATCCAAGCGTGAAGTAAAAAAACTCATTGACAAATATCATGTAACGCTTATTTCCTGCGGGAACGGAACGGCTTCCAGAGAATCCGAAAAAATCATTGCGGACATGATTAAAGAAATGAATTTAAACGATGTGGATTACATCATTACCAATGAAGCCGGTGCTTCCGTATATTCGGCAAGTAAGCTGGCAACAGAGGAATTTCCTGATTTTGACGTAGCACAGCGTAGTGCGGTATCCATTGCAAGACGTGTGCAGGACCCGCTTGCCGAACTTGTAAAGATTGAACCGAAGTCGATTGGTGTGGGACAGTATCAGCATGATATGAATCAGAAAAAGTTAAGCGAAACCCTGACCGGTGTCGTAGAAGACAGTGTAAATAAAGTCGGTGTTGATTTAAATACAGCATCCGCTTCATTATTGGAATACATTTCAGGTATTTCCAAGGCAGTTGCAAAAAATATTGTAGACTACCGTGAAACTAACGGTAGATTTACGAACAGAAAGCAGCTGTTAAAGGTGGCAAAGTTAGGACCAAAGGCATTTGAACAGTGTGCGGGCTTTATGCGCATTACAGGCGGTGACAATCCGTTAGATGCAACAAGTGTCCACCCGGAAAGCTACGAAGCAGCAAAGAAGCTGCTGGCGTTAATGGGTTATGACAGCAATTCCATTACTTCCGGTGAATTAATTGGTTTAAGAAGCAAAGTTCACAATTTAAAAGAACTCTCCGAAAAGCTTGAAATCGGTGAAATGACCTTAGAGGATATTATCAAGGAACTTGAAAAGCCGGGACGTGACCCGAGAGAAGAAATGCCAAAGCCGATTTTACGCAAAGATGTCTTAGAAATGAAAGACTTACAGCCGGGCATGATTTTAAAGGGAACGGTAAGAAATGTCATTGATTTTGGTGCATTTGTAGACATTGGTGTACATCAGGACGGACTGGTACACATTTCACAGATGAGAAGTGACAGACGTGTCGAACATCCGTTAGACGTTGTCAGTGTCGGTGATATCGTAGATGTCCGTGTAATTGAAGTGGATGCCAATAAAGGCAGAATTGCACTTTCTATGATTTTGGATGAAAAAGAAGCGCAGAATAAAAAGATAAGCAGACCGGCAAAAGACCGCCGGACAAAAAAGGACCGTCCGAAAAAACAGGAAGGACTGAATCTGAGCGGATTGTCAAAATTTATGCACTAAAAAAGAGTAAAGATTGTCCGGATAATGCCGGGGCTGAATTAAGAAAGGAAAAGTTATGAGTGAATCGAACAAGCCACAGGGCTTACAGGTGCAGTTTGAAACACAGGTTACCGAACAGGATTTGATGAATTTTAAATTATACCACAATTACCACAGTGTCGGCGGTGTGGCGGGACTGTTGTTTGGGATTGTCGCACTGATTATCTGCGTAGTATCCGTAGGCCAGGTCAACATTTCCTATACACTGATGATGGGCTTTTTCGGGCTCTTTTTTACCGTGTATACACCGATTGGCATGAAATTAAAAGTGAAACAGCAGATGAAAACCGTTGCAGCTTTTAAAGAACCTGTCCGATATACAGTTACAGAAGAAAAGATTTTGTTACAGCAGGGGGCGGTGACCGAAGAAATGCTCTGGGAAGACATTTTTAAGATTAAATGTACAGGAAAAAGTCTTGTTTTATATATTACCAGTGTTCGTGCTAATATCATTCCATTGCGTGACATCGGTGATGAACTGGATGCGTTTCTTACAATTGCAGAGAAAAAATTGAAGCCGTTTCAGATAAAAGTGGGAGGCAGATATGGTCATAGAAACAACTAGCGCAAAAGAAACCTTTGAAGCCGGATACAGGCTGGCACAGTCCGTACATCCGGGACAGATTTACTGCTTAAACGGCGATTTGGGTGTCGGCAAAACCGTATTTACGCAGGGCTTTGCCAAAGGACTTGGGATTGAAGAACCGATTAACAGCCCGACCTTTACGATTGTACAGGAGTATCATGAAGGCAGACTGCCGTTGTACCATTTTGATGTATACCGCATTGCCGATGTCAGTGAAATGGATGAAATCGGTTATGAAGAATACTTTTTTTCAGATGGTGTATGCCTGATAGAATGGGGAACGCTCATAGAAGAACTGCTCCCTGACAGCACAATAACTATTACGATAGAAAAAGATTTGCAGAAAGGCTTCGACTATCGTAAAATAACGATTTCAAATGGAGAAAAACAATGAGAATTCTGGCAATAGAAAGTTCCGCAGTTACTGCTTCTGTTGCAATTTTAACAGATGACGTACTGACGGCAGAATATACGGTAAATTATAAAAAAACACATTCACAGACACTGCTTCCGATGATTGATGAAATTTGTAAAATGACGGAAACAGAGCCGGAAAGTTTTGATTTGATTGCTGTATCACAGGGACCGGGTTCTTTTACCGGACTGCGTATCGGTGCGGCAACAGGAAAAGGCATTGCACTGGCACTGGATAAAAAAATGGTCGCAGTGCCGACCTTAAAAGCAATGGCATATAATGTCAGTGAAACAGACTGCCTGATTTGTCCGGTAATGGATGCAAGAAGACAGCATTTATATACGGCGCTGTACCGGCTGGATAAAGACGGGAAACCACAGGAAGTATTGGCACAGAGCCTGTTATCTTATGAAGAACTGATAAAGCTTTTAAATGAGAAAAATGAACCGGTACTCTTTATCGGCGATGGTGTTGTACCGGCAAAACAGGCATTTGAAGAAGGTCTTACCTGTGCTTATAAAATCGCTCCGGCGCATATCTGCACCCAGCGCGCAGGCAGTGTGGCGCTTGCGGCAAAAGATATGGCAGAAGCGGGAGAAGTCATTTCATCAGATGCATTCCATCCGGAATATTTAAGACCGTCACAGGCAGAAAGGGAGTTGAAGCGTGGAACAGTTTCAAATTCGTGAAATGCGTGAAACAGATATTGCACAGGTCGAAGCAATAGAACAGGAAATTTTTTCTGTACCGTGGTCGGAAAAATCTTTTCTTTCCGCCTGCACAACGCCTGAAAATATTTATCTGGTGTGCCTTGCAGGCGAAGAAGTTGCAGGCTACTGCGGATTGTGGAGTGTGCTTGGCGAAGGCAATATCACCAATATGGCAGTGGCAGAAAAATACCGCAGAAACGGAGTGGCGGAAGCGCTGATGAAAGAAATGGAAGAACGCGGCAGACAAAAAGACGTGACGATATTTTTTCTTGAAGTGCGTGAAAGCAATGATGCAGCGCGCAGGCTCTATGAAAAAATGGGATATGAACAAATCGGTGTCCGTAAAAATTTTTACGAGAAGCCGGCGGAAAATGCCATAATCATGTCAAAAGGCTGGCGTACGGCATAGGAAAGGTGTATACTAAAATTAGAAAAGGAAAGACTAAGAAAAATGTTAGATGTATGTTTACTAGGTACAAGCGGAATGCTTCCGTTGCCGGGAAGATGGCTGACATCGCTGTTGCTGCGTTATAACGGCAGCAGTATGTTAATCGACTGCGGCGAGGGAACACAGATTGCAATAAAAGAAAAGGGCTGGAGCTTTCATCCGATTGATGTCATCTGCTTTACACATTACCATGCAGACCATATCAGCGGACTTCCGGGACTTTTACTGACAATCGGCAATTCCGACAGGACAGAACCGGTAACACTCATCGGGCCAAAAGGGCTTTCAAGAGTGGTTTCCGCACTGAGGGTCATCGCACCGGAGCTTCCGTATGAATTGCGTTTTATTGAATTGAGTGAATCCAGAGAACATATTTCTATCAATGGATATGAAATAGATGCATTTAAAGTGAATCATGCCGTGACCTGTTACGGTTATGCGGTAAATATTCCGCGGATCGGCAAGTTTGACGTCGAAAAAGCAAAGGCACTTGAGATTCCTCAGAAAGCATGGAACCGCTTGCAGCACGGCAGTACAGTAGAACTGGACGGCAGGGTGTATACACCGGATATGGTCATGGGTGCACCAAGAAAAGGTCTGAAAGTGACTTATTGTACGGACAGCAGACCGGTGAAGTCTATTTCAGAAAATGCACAGGGCTCGGATTTGTTTATCTGCGAGGGCATGTACGGCGAGAAAGGTAAAGAAAGTAAAGCAAGGGAATATAAACATATGACCTTTGTAGAAGCTGCACATCTTGCCCGGGAAGCACAGGTGAAAGAAATGTGGCTGACACATTTTAGTCCGTCACTGGTGCGCCCCGCAGATTATGTAGCAGGAATACAGAAGATATTTCCGAATGTTCAGGCAGGTACAGACGGTAAAACGGTAGAGCTTGGCTTTGAAGATTAGGAAAGGGCAGCTGCAAAGGAGGTAGCGTTATGAAAAAGTATGCAAGAGTCACAATCGCAATTTTAATCATGGCAGCATTGGGCGTTGGATATTACTATTACTTGTCCAACAGACAGCCGCGGCAGGATGCGACACAGCAGTCGCTGGTGAATGAACAGCTTGCCCAGTTAAAGACAAAAAATATTGAACAGAATTACCCGGAATCCGTAAAAGAAGTGGTCAATCTGTTTATGCGCATCAGTAAAATGTATTACACATCCAGCGTATCCGATGAGGATTTAGGCATTCTTGCAAGTCAGGCACGTCTGCTATTTGATGATGAGTTAAAGAGCAAACAGACCGATGCAGAATACCTTGAAAGTTTAAAGCAGGATATAGCGGATTATAAGAAGGTCAACAGATACATTTCTGATTTCAAACTTGAAGGCAGTTCAAATGTAAAGTACAAGACCTTAAACGGTCAGAAGTATGCTACAATTCTTGGACTGTACTATATCCGGGAAGGCAGCGGACTGGAGTATTCCTATACAAAGTTTACACTGCGTGAAGATGCGCAGGGACACTGGAAGCTCCTGTACTGGGAACTGGCAGATGAATCAGACATTAATGAATAAAAAGTAGGAAAAGGTCATGGAAAACAAAGACGTATTAATACTGGCAATCGAAAGCTCCTGCGATGAAACGGCAGCTGCGGTTGTAAAAAACGGAAGAACGGTATTATCCAGTGTGATTAATTCACAGATTGATATTCACACGCTTTACGGCGGTGTTGTGCCGGAAATTGCTTCCAGAAAACATATTGAAAATATTAATCCGGTTATCGAACTGGCATTAAAGCAGGCAGATGTCACGCTGGATGATATTACGGCGATTGGTGTTACGTATGGACCGGGGCTTGTCGGTGCATTGCTTGTTGGTGTTGCAGAGGCGAAAGCCATTGCATTTGCAAAGAAAAAGCCGCTGGTTGGTGTACACCATATTGAAGGCCATATTTCAGCAAATTATATCGAACATCCTGATTTAGAGCCGCCGTTTGCGGCACTGGTGGTGTCGGGAGGACATACTCACCTTGTTATGGTAAAAGATTACGGCACATATGAAATTATCGGGCGGACAAGAGATGATGCGGCAGGAGAAGCATTTGATAAAGTGGCGCGTGCCGTAGGTCTGGGATATCCTGGAGGCCCGAAGGTTGACAAGCTGGCCAAAGAGGGCAATCCCCATGCAATCGAATTTCCGCGGGCACATGTTGACGATGCACCGTATGATTTCTCATTCAGCGGAATCAAGTCCGCTGTATTAAACTACATCAATTCCTGTGAAATGAAGCAGATTGAGATTAATAAGGCAGATTTAGTGGCATCATTCCAAAATGCAGTTGTAGAAGCACTTGTTTCAAGAGCAATCCGTCTGACAGAGGAAATGCACATTAAAAAGCTTGCCATTGCGGGCGGTGTGGCATCCAATTCTGCACTGCGTGCGGCACTCACAAGGGAATGTGACAGCCACGGTATTCAGTTTTATTCACCGTCGCCGATTCTCTGCACAGACAATGCGGCAATGATTGGTGCGGCTGCATACTATGAATACATGCGCGGAACACGGCACGGATACGATTTGAATGCCGTTCCGAATTTAAAACTTGGAGAGCGGTAATCGGACAATGAAGTGCAGAATGTCTGCGGAATAGAGGAGCATATGAAAAAAATTGCGGTTGTACTGGCAGGCGGACGCGGCAGCAGAATGAACAGTGACATTCCAAAGCAGTATCTGATGTTAAAAGACCGGCCGGTACTTTATTATGCCTTAAAGGCATTTCAGGACAGCGATATTGATAGTATTGTATTGGCGGCAGGTGAAAATGATTTGGAAATGTGCCGCACACAGATTGTTGAAAAATACGGCATAAATAAAGTCATGGCAATTGTCGCAGGCGGCGCACAGCGGTATGATACAGTATACAATGCACTGAAAGCGGCGCAGGAGCTGGCAATAGATACAGCACCAGAAGAGGTGCTGATTTATATCCATGACGGTGCAAGGCCGTGTATCAGCCGGGAAATTATAAAAAACTGCGAAGAAGCCGCATTACAATATGGTGCCTGTACGGCAGCAGTCCCGGTTAAGGATACCATTAAGGTGGTCAGTCCGGAAGGCTTTGCGGTTGATACACCGGACAGAAATACGTTGTGGCAGATTCAGACGCCTCAGGTATTCCGCAGTGACATTATAAGCAGTGCGTATGCAAAAATGTATGCGGATACAGACAGAGGTACGATTACAGATGATGCCATGCTTGTAGAACGTTATACGGACGTTCCGGTCAAAATGGCAATGGGCGCATACACAAATATAAAAATTACAACGCCGGAAGACATGGGGATTGCGGCGCAGTATCTTTAAAAAATAAAAACCAGAATAGAACAGGTTGTTTAAGAGGGTAATTAGCACAAGGTGCATGATTATAGAATAATGGAATGCTGTAAAATACAGCAGAATGGAGGAGTTACACAATGGAACAGACAATTCCGTATAAGATTTATCTGGAAGAACAGGAAATGCCAAAGCAATGGTACAATGTACGCGCTGATATGAAAAAGAAACCGGCGCCGATTTTAAATCCACAGACTTTAAAACCGGTTACAGTCGATGAATTATCGGCTATTTTTTGTACAGAGCTTGCAAAGCAGGAACTGGATGATACAACACCGTATTTTGATATCCCGCAGGAAATCAGGGATTTCTATAAAATGTATCGCCCGTCACCGTTAGTACGGGCATACTGCCTTGAAAAGAAGTTAGGCACACCGGCACACATTTATTACAAATTTGAAGGAAATAACACATCCGGCAGTCATAAACTCAATTCTGCAATTGCACAGGCATACTATGCAAAACAGCAGGGATTAAAGGGAGTTACAACAGAGACAGGTGCAGGACAGTGGGGAACAGCACTTTCGATGGCATGTTCTTATTTTGATTTAGATTGTCAGGTTTATATGGTAAAGTGTTCTTACGAGCAGAAACCGTTCAGACGTGAAGTTATGCGTACATATGGTGCATCTGTAACCCCGTCACCGTCTATGAAGACCAATGTCGGACGTAAAATCAATGAAGAATTTCCGGGAACAACAGGAAGCCTTGGCTGTGCGATTTCAGAAGCAGTTGAAGCAGCAACAAGTCAGGAAGGTTATCGTTATGTATTAGGTTCTGTGCTGACACAGGTATTATTACATCAGTCTATTATCGGTCTTGAAACCAAGGCGGCACTGGACAAATACGGTGTAAAGGCAGATATGATTATTGGCTGTGCAGGCGGCGGTTCTAATCTCGGTGGATTAATCTCTCCGTTTGCAGGACAGATGCTGCGCGGGGAAGCCGATTACAAGTTGATTGCAGTCGAACCGGCATCCTGCCCAAGTCTTACAAGAGGAAAATACGCATACGATTTCTGTGATACAGGTAAAGTATGCCCATTAGCAAAAATGTATACACTCGGCAGTGGATTTATTCCGTCCGCAAACCACGCAGGCGGACTGCGTTATCATGGAATGAGTTCTGTAGTTTCCGAATTATACGACCAGGGACTCATTGAAGCAAGAAGCGTAGAACAGACAGAAGTATTTAAGGCAGCAGAACAGTTTGCACGGATTGAAGGAATTCTTCCGGCACCGGAAAGCAGTCATGCAATTAAAGTGGCAATTGATGAAGCACTCAAGTGCAAAGAAACCGGTGAAGAAAAGAATATTGTATTCGGACTTACAGGTACAGGCTACTTCGATATGTTTGCATATCAGCGTTATAACGACCATGAAATGTCAGATTACATTCCGACAGACGAAGAACTGCAAAAGTCACTGTCTACCCTTCCTGTAGTAGAGTAGGGGTATCAGTGTAATCAAAAATCCGGTATACAGAACGGATTCGTACGGATACAGAGTGCCTGCGGTAGGAGAGCAGGAAAAAGACAGGATATATAACTTCGTGCCAGCCGGGCAGTGCGGACGGTATTTGAATAAAATATCCGGCGGAACAGTGAAAGTATTAGAACTGTTTCTGCCGGATATTTTAAATGAAAGTACATTTTTGACAGTCTACAAATGAATTGTCCGGTATATTGAAAACAAAAGAGAGCAAAAAGTGGGGAAAGGCGTAAAATAAAAAGGAAGCATAATATACGTAAAAACAGCGTAAAAAGGCGGTGTGAGAGCAGAAAAACAGCGGATAAATAAAAAAGTTGAAAAAATCGAAAAAAGTTGTTGACAAGTAGCAGGTGAGGTGATATTATAAACAAGTCGTCAGCGATGAGCAACAACGCAGACATGACAAAAAGAATATGGAGAGGTACCGAAGTGGTCATAACGGGGCGGTCTTGAAAACCGTTTGTCTTCACGGGCGCATGGGTTCGAATCCCATCCTCTCCGCTTCCAAAGCACTTATGCAGATAAGTGCTTTTGTTTTCCTAAGAGCTGAATATGAAAAATGACAGGCGCGAAGGTGTCGTATCTTAATGATACATTAGGAGAAGTACCCAAGAGGCTGAAGGGACACCCCTGGAAAGGGTGCAGGTCGGTAACACGGCGCGAGGGTTCAAATCCCTCCTTCTCCG